>OBLT010000003.1_pt1 | contig 214424 bp, 171 predicted proteins | sample 1518721 | NCBI WGS metagenome assembly OBLT01 (sample SAMEA3539307, study PRJEB22396) | soil metagenome | biome: tundra; feature: field; material: soil | place: USA | collected 2010-05 | depth 0.15 m | reverse complement strand
ACCAATGGTTCTCGTCAGCGCGCGGCCGCCATCGCGCCGACTTCACCCTCGCACGACGGGCATCGCAACCGGACCTTCAGAACTTTCCGCCTTGGGATAGGGTTCTCGTCAAGGTTGTAGTCGCATTGGCTGCCGCGCGCAAATACAAATGTTCATGTTCATTTGAACTTGCGCGGGTATATTTTTGCGCGAGCGTTAAAAGTCATGCTGACAGATCGTCAGAAAAGTATCCTCGATTTTATTCAGAGTGAGCAACGCGAAAAAGGGATGACGCCGAGCACGCGCGAGATCCAGAAACATTTCCGGTTCGCCAGTCAAACTTCGGTGATGCAATACCTCGACGCGCTTGAGCGGAAAGGTTTTCTCGATCGGCACGCGCGCAAGGCCCGCGCGCTGATCACGCCGGCGATGAAGGTCAGGATCACCGACATTCCGATCTACGGTCAGATTCCCGCCGGCATGGCGACATTGACCGAACAAACCGTGGAAGGTCATGTCTCGCTCGATATGCGGTCGGCCAATATCTCAAAAAGTGGACGGACCTTTGCCTTACGTGTCCGCGGGGATTCAATGATCGATGCGCACATTGTCGATGGGGACATTGTCATCCTGGAAGACCGGAAAGATGTGCAAAGCGGCGATATCGTGGCCGCGTTGATCGACGGCGAGACAACTTTGAAGCGATACGTCACGGAACATGGGCGGCCTTATTTGAAAGCGGAAAATCCGCGTTACCCAAATCTAACGCCGGCACGCGAGCTGAGGATCCAAGGAGTGATGGTATCGCTGGTGCGGAAGCAGCCGGCTGGGCAACGGCGGAAACGCGGTTAATGTTCTATTGAACATATCTCTTAGTGATGCCATTCTCTTCGAATGGCAGCGAGCGGTAAGGTGATCGATCTTCGTAATCTTCTAGCCGAACGTTTTCAGCAGACCCCGTTGCCGGCGACAACGTATTTAAGCACCGGTTTATCTTTTTTCGATCAAGCGACGAACGGCGGATTGCCGAAAGGCGCCATTACGGAACTGATCAGTTCGCACACAAGTGCTGGAAGTGCATCGTTGATTTATGCGCTTCTCCAAACCGCCCATCGCGATCGTTACTTTCTCGCACTAATTGATGGCCGGGATTCCTTTGATCCGTCCGCCTCAGGCGGACTGGGCAATTCGCGGCTGCGAAATCTTTTATGGGTGCGTTGCGGTAAAGCAGCCGAAGCAATCAAAGCGGCCGATTTGCTTTTGCGCGATGGAAATTTCCCGCTGGTGATTGTCGATCTTGTCCTCAATGCCCCGAATGAATTGCGCAAGATTCCGCAGACCAGTTGGTATCGCCTGCAACGTCTGGTCGAAGCCGCCCCGACGGCCTGCCTGGTCCTGACCCGACAGAGCATGGTCGGCAGCGCCCAATTGAAAATCGTTCTCGAAAATCTGTGGACGCTCGACACTTTCGAAGAAGAGAACGCCATCGCGCGGCTGCGCATTCGCGTGCAACGTTCGCATCTTCAAATTTCTGATAGCGACATCGCACTGCGATGTCAGGACAGAGCAGCGCGCCGTCCCTACCTGACGGAGGCCAGTTAATGTTTGCCACGCTTTATTTGCCGAATTTTTATTTGCAGGCGACTGCACGTCATCAACCTGAATTGCGCACCCAACCGCTGGCGTTACTGGACGACAGAGAGACAAAGCCCGCGATCATTCAGCTCAATGAGGTGGCGGAAAAGGCCGGCGTGCGCAAAGGAATGACGCCCACTCAGGGATTGGCGCGCTGTCTTAGTCTCATGGTAAAAATCCGGGCACGAACGCAGGAACAATTACTCGATGAAATTGTGCTTCACTACGCATTTACGCTGGCTCCCTATGTCGAAGCGACGAGTCCCGGTGTTTGCACAATTCAATTTACGGACAATCGCGATCTCGTCCGAAAGGTCGCGCGAGTGATCGAACAATTAAACGACTGCGAGATTACGGCAAAAGCGGGAATCGCAGATAAGCCCGATACCAGTTTCATGGCGGCTTATCTGGCGCAGCCACTCTTGAAAGTGAACGATGCGAAAGATTTTCTTGCACCGCTCCCAATCGAAACACTCACGATCGCCGATAAGATCGGCCATTAATCGCAAGGCAGGGTAGTGGGTCAGTTTGCTTTTAGGCCGTTTCATCTTTTCTGATTCGTGGCAATGTTGCGGCATGCCGAAAACAAAACGGAAGTCGAAAAACCAGCCGAAGAGAGAGAAGCGCGACTTCGCGCCGACCGCTTTCTCCGTTTTTCAGAAAGGAACCGGAGTCAAAGTGATCTCGCAGCGTCATTCTCGTTCAGGGCGCGGCAAGTAAACTGTCGAGGTTGGCGCAAAGCGGAGCGGGTATTACCCGGGTCTTAATTATTCGCCGGTGCGGGTTTTTGTTCCATGAAGACCCGATAAACCAAACCGGCGAGCATTCCGCCCAGCATCGGTCCGAGCCAATAAACGTAGTGCGCTTTCCAAAAGTTTGCAGCGAGCGCCGGACCGAACACGCGGGCGGGATTTATGGCTCCACCGGTAAGAGGTCCGGCAAACAAGATATCGAGGGTGATGGTCGCTCCTATGGCAAAGCCGGCGAGACCACGCCCGCGCGCATCCACAGCGGTGCCATAAACAACGAAGACAAGAAAGAAGGTTAGGATCCCTTCCACCAGAATCCCCTGAGCCGGGCTCAAATTGATTGCCAGTTGCGGCGTGCCGGTCACAACAACGTCGCGTCCGAATAGACCGAGGCAGATCAACGCGGCCGAGAATGCGCCGAGCAATTGCGAGATCCAATGACGAATCGCGGTAGCGAGCGTGATGTGCCCTCCGCACAACACGCCAAAAGTTACCGCCGGGTTGAGTTGACCCCCCGAGATGTGGAGAGTCGCGGAGACGAAGACCGCGATGGTCAATCCGTGGGCCAGAGCAATGGCGAGATTATCGTGTCCGGCGGCTTTGATCGCGCCGATCCCGATGAAGATCAGTGCGAACGTGCCAATGAATTCTGCAAGGCAGGAACGGAGCTTATCCATCCGTCGATGGAATCAAACGTCCGGCGATCTGGCAATGATGTTGTTCGACAATATCCGACAGAAAGATGTCGATCTAACCGCCGACGTAATTCGGATATTTCTCGCGCAATTGGCGGCTCGCGCGATCGGCTTCATCAGTCTTGCCGGCGCGTTGATAGGCGAGCGCCGCCTTCTGCAACGCGCGCGGGGTGATCGCCGGGTCGTCGTAAAGCAGCGCCACGCCCATGAACGCCTTTCCGGCGTCATCGAAATGGCCGCGCTCAACTTGCACGTCGCCAGCGAGCAAACGCGCCTCGGCATTCACACGTCCCTCCGGTTGAAGAGCCATGATTTCCTCGGCGATTTTCTGGGCATCGTCAGCTTTGTGGGCGGCGATTTTCACCGCGCCCAGCGCGAGTAACACCTTGGCCTTGCCCGCCGGATCGGTAGCAGTCTGCAAATAATTACTGAACGCATTATCGGCCTCATCGAAATTCTTCAGTCTGGACGCCGCGTCGCCGAGATAGAACCAGAAATCCGGTTTGGCGTTTCCTCGATTCTCAATCTTACCGAGAGCGTCCAGATATTTCTCAGCCGCGGGATAATTTTTCTCATTGTAATATTCGATGCCGAGCCATTCCAAAATTTCCGCCGGCGCGTTCGTCGCCGGACTCGCGGCCATGAAATCATCGACCTCTTTCGTCACCGCCTTCCGATCCTTCAAATAAAAATAGCAAGAGACGATGCGAACCGTGGCGAGGTTGTAGTATTGCTCCTTATTGAGCTGACGCGCCGTATTGAGAGCCGCGAGCGCCGTCTTGTAATCCTTCGCCTCAAACGCAGTCTTACCGATGTAGTATTGCGCCTGAGCGGCGACTGTGCTTTTCGGAAATTCTTTCAACAGTTGTCTAAAGGCGTCGGTCATTCCCTTCGGATTCTCCTGCTGGCCGAGAATCAATGCCTTCTGTTGTAAGGCGGCCTCGCGCTCGTGGGCCGAGGGATATTTAGTCAGGATCGTATTCAGATCCGAAAGCGCGGCGTTGTAATTCTTGTCCTGTTGATAAACCAAAGCGCGTTGAGCAAGGGCGGATGGCGCCTGAGGATTATCGGGAAACGCCTGAATGAAATAACTGATTGCTTCCACGATCCCCGGTACGTCTTTCGTTTGCACGTAACACCAGCCGAGTTTGTAAGCTGCGTCCGCGCGCAACTTCGGCGAAAGCTGAGACGCGCGCAGCTCGGCGTAGATCGGCGCCGCTTCCGCAAACTTCTGTTGTTTGTAAAACGCTTCGGCCTTCAGGAGTTTCGCCTGGTCGGCGCGTTCCGCCGTGGGATTCGACTGAAGAAACGCGTCCACTTCGGCCAGGAGCGCGTTCGGATCGGAGTTGTAAACGTTAATCAGCCGCTGATAGCGCGCGTCCTTCGCTTCCTCGTGATTTGGATAATTGGCGATGATCTGATTGTAAATTGCTTCGGCCTCCTGCGTGTGGCCGAGTTGGCGGTGACTGTTTGCCGCGAACAACATCACTTCCGCGCGAGCGTCCTCGGGAATTTGTTCCTTCACCTTTTGGTAATCGACCAGCAACTGCGCGTACTGACCGGATTGAAACTGCAAACGCAGCAGCCCGACCTGCGCGATCCCGCGCCAGCGCCCCGCCTCCGGCAGCGCGCGGGCTTTTTGGAGCAACGCCATTGCTTTCTCGCCCATCGCCTTGTCGATCTTGCCTTTTTCCGGTTGTTGAAGATCGACCGCGAGCAAGCCGGCGCGCACTGCGGCCTCGGCTTTTAACGCGGGCTTCTGCGCTTCGTTGGAGAGCGCCTCGTACTGCCTGAGGGCATCAGTCTTTCGGCCACGGGCAAGCGCAAGCGCCGCCCCGGTCTGGCGCGCGTCTTCCCGATAAGGATTCGGATTTTTGACTTCCGCTACCTGTAGATAGATATCGCAGGCTTCATCTTTGCGGTCGAGAATCTCGAGGCAACGCGCTTCGAAATATCGCGCGGAAAGCGCGACGGCAGACTCTTTCGATTTCGCAGCCGAGCGATGAAAAAGCGGAAGCGCGGCGCCGTAGTTTTTGTTCGTGAAAGCCATCTCGGCGAGCGCGTAGGCCGCAGGCCCTGCGAAATCGCTCTCGCCATAGTCATCCAGCACCTTTTGGAAACTGGTGCGCGCGGTCCCAGCCTTGCCGAGATTTCGATAACATTCACCGAGGGAAAAATACGCATTCGCGCGTCCGGACGCGCCTGGATAATCGTCGAGATATTTTTGATATTCAGGAACAGCGAGGTCGTACAATTTGCGGGTGAAGAGCGCGTTCGCGTATTCGAGCTGGCGTCGCGGAGGCGATTCCGTATCGGGTGCTGAGGGCTCAGTCGATAATTCGGTGGAGCTCGATGCTGGCGGCGTTGCCGTTGGCTGGTCCGCTGGCATCGCATGTGGGGCCGGTGGTTCGTTGGCCGGCTGAGCGCGACGCACTTCCGGAGGAGTCCGTTGTTGTGCTGGGACAGCCGTGATAATGCAAAACGAAATGGCCAGTCCCAAAAGACCGGCCACGCCGCGCGCAATTCTCATTTCGCGGTGGCGAAGGCTACGTTGGTAATTCCAGCTTCGGTACAAATATTCAACACGCTGACGATGTTCTTGTAAGCGCCGGCTTCATCACCGCGAATCACCACCGCTTGTTCCGCGTTGAGTTGGACAAGATTTTTCAACAACTCGGTTAACTCGGAAGCGCTAAGGGTCCGTCGATTCACCACGACGTCGCCGTCCGCCTTCACGTTGACCACCACGTCGCCAATCGGAGCGCTTTTCTCCTTCGCGGCCGATGCTTTCGGCACTTTAACATCGAGTTCGTTTTCATTCCGCGCCGCATTCCAGGTCAGCAGAAAGAAAATCAAAAGAAGAAGGAGGACATCGACCAGCGGCGCGAGCTGAATGCCAGGATGATGAAGGGTCGCGCGACTACGCAAATTCATATGAGTGCGATGTCGATCTTAGACGCGATCGCCACCTTAAAATTCGTCTTCCAAGAGCACGGGCGTGCGCTCGGCCTGCTTGTTGTATTGCAGGGAAAGCAAAGCCAGCACGTGCGTGCAGGCCGCCTCCAAATCTGAAATCAAACGCTGCGCTCGGCCACGGAAAAAAGCGTAAAACATCATTGCGGGAATACCAATTGCGAGTCCAGCGGCGGTGTTGATTAGCGCTTGACTGATACCCTGGGAAAGAAGCACGTAGCGCGCTGCACCAAGGTCGGAACCGAGGGCTCCGAACGATCCGATAATCCCGAATACCGTCCCGAGCAGTCCAAGCAGCGGCGCAATCATCCCAATATCCGCGAGATAGATGACGCGGTTATTGAGACTGGACGCGACGCGCGTTCCTTCGGTCTCAGCAATCTCGCGAACCAGTTGAAAATCCGCGTTCGGATTCTTCGTGGTAAAATCGAGAACCTTTTGTACCACTCGCGCGATGGCTTCGCCATGCCGGTTCGAAACGGCAAGCAATCCGAGATAGTCACGCTTACGCAAAAGCGCGTCGGCCGTGGCCATATAGCCGGGCGATACCACCGCCCCACGGCGGATCGTCATCAAATAAACGATCACAAGCATGAGGGAAAAGATCGACAAGAGAAACAGGGGGATCATCACCGGGCCAGCCTTAAACAATGCGTCCAAGATTGTTTTCGTATGCGGCATGTCCGGTGCAGCAGGCGACGATGCTGCGCTTTGTGCGAGTAAGGGAGTTGCGATCGCCGCAGCGATCAGCGAGGCAAGAATCTTCATGCCGAAAGTTCCGTAATGATAGGCGGCGTGACGCCGGATGCAAATGCGCGAGTCCATTTCAATCTAAAACACGTCTGCGAACTCCCGGTTGCTAGACAAATTGATCGCCACCCGCCCAGCGCCGGACGCGAAAAATATGGGCGGGTTGGATTTCCGGATCCAACTCCACATAGTTTCGACGGCCGTGCCACATGTAGCGCGCATCGCTTATCAGATCGTGGACCTGATATACATCGTCGTCTATCGACCCGAACTGATCGATCGGAACATCGATATAGGAACTTTGTTTGCGATGCGGATCGAGATTCACGACCACCAAAATGATGTTATCGCGCGCCGCGGTCATCTTGGCGTAGAAAAGGATTGCGTCGTTGTCGGCCTGATAGAACCGCAAATTGTCGTAAAATTGAAGCGCCCGGTTTTCTTTCCGGATTTTGTTTAGACGCGCAATCCAGTCCTTGATGTTTCCCGGCGCGTTCCAGTCGCGCTCTTTCCATTGATACTTTTCCGAGTCCGCATATTCCTCTCGGCCGGGCAACGCTTGATTTTCGCAAAGCTCGAACCCGCTGTAGATGCCGTAAAGACTCGAGAGCGTGGCCGCGAGCACAGCACGGATCATGAAGGCTGGCCGGCCGCCCTCTTGTAGCCCGAATGGCAAAATATCGGGCGTATTTGGCCAGAGATTCCCCCGAAAATATTCGCGCATGTCCGTCTGCGTGAGTTCTGTGAAATACTCGATCAGTTCTTGTTTTGAGTCTCGCCAGGTAAAATAGGTGTAGCTCTGGGTGAAGCCGGATTTGGCCAGGGCTTTCATCATCTTCGGCTTGGTGAAGGCCTCAGCAAGAAAAAGGACATCCGGATACTTCGAGCGCACCTCCGTGATCAAATACTCCCAAAACGGGAGCGGCTTAGTGTGAGGATTATCAACGCGAAATATGCGCACTCCGTGGTCGGCCCAGAAGAGGATAATGCTTTTCATTTCCTCCCAAAGTGCCTGCCAGTCTTCGCACCGAAAGTTTAATGGGTAGATGTCCTCGTACTTCTTCGGCGGATTCTCCGCGTATTTGATGGAACCGTCGGGCCTCTTGTAGAACCACTCGGGGTGTTCTCTGACATAAGGATGATCGGGCGAACAATTAATCGCGAAATCGAGCGCGATTTCCATCCCGCGGTTTCGCACTTCGGCCTGAAGCCAATCGAAATCGTCCAGCGTTCCAAGCGTTGGATCGATATCTTTGTGTCCGCCGGCGTCGCTCCCAATCGCATACGGCACGCCCGGGTCCTGGGGTAAACACGTGGTCGAATTGTTTCGGCCCTTTCGATTCGTGCTTCCGATTGGATGAATCGGCGGAAAATAAATTACATCGAATCCCATTGCCTGGGCATCGTCGATCCGCGACAGACAATCGCGCAGTGTTGATCCACGATCGCCGCGGCCCTCCGCTGAACGGGGAAAAAATTCATACCAAGCAGCGGTCCGTGCGATCGCATGATCGACAATCACCCGTGGCGGCGGCGAGTACTGCGTCGCACCGGAACGGTTCGGATACGTGGCCATGAGCACTTCCAACTCTCCCGAATGGGCAATGACCTTGATCTCCGCGGGATCGCCGGCGGCGATTCTTTGTGAAAGCTCGAGCAAGCGGGCCGCATCATTATAGTCATAGGCTCGTTGCGCAGCCGCTTCCAGCAGGGCGGCGCCTTCAAGCGCCTCGCTTGTTAACGCAGAAACCCCAACCTCGAATTTCTTAGTGAATTCATCGCGCCATCCCCGAAACGTGTCCGTCCAGGCCTCGACCGTATATTCGTAGATCGCGTTTTCGTACAGCGTGCACGCGCCGCGCCAACGATCGTTGTCAATGTGAGTCATCGGCGTTTCCTGCCAGCGGCTATCACCGAGAATGCGCCATTTCAAAGCGGCAGCGACAACGTCGTGGCCAGCTTTAAAGACGTCTGCCTCCACGACGAGGTCTTCATCGACAACGCGCTTGATCGGATAACGGCCACCGTCAATCAGTGGTCGCAGGTTCTCGATGACTGCGCTGGGAAAGGCCCGAAGCATGGGCCATCAATCAACCGAAATTTGCTCCCCGCGAAAGCGGAATTGTCCGCGAGGAGAATAACAGCAGGCGGCTACAGCTTGAAATAGAATGCGCACTCGTACTGTCCAGAGCTTCGAGTTTCCTCGCGGCGAACGTGCGTGCCAAGAACCGCTTCGAACATGTCCTGCTCGATCCGGCCCACGATGGGATAGAGTTCGAGCAAATTCGAAATCGGCGAATGACATTCCAGAATCTGCGGTCCGTCCCCTTTTTCCTCGGCCACGAATTGCGACATGTAGCCTTCGGCATCACGCGTCTTGGCCAGCCACTTCGCGCGTTCTGCCACCGTTTCGCCTTTTGCCTTGGCCTTGAGCGCGGCGCTTTTTCTTTCAAACATGTTGTAGAGCAATTTCTCCGGAGCGTTTGCGCCGTAGATCTCCCGAATGGACTGCAGCAATTCGAGCGTGAACTGATTACTATCGCTGGGATAAAGATCGTGGCTCCGGCGCGTTAAGCGATAAACCATCTCCGGGCGACCCATTTTTTGCGGGCGCCGCCACGTGTCGAGATAGCCGTCGCGTTGCAGCGTCAGGCAATGCTGTTTGATGCCCATGTAGCTCATCTTCATTTTTCCAACGAGCTCGTTCACGGACATGCCCTTGGTTCGTTTAAGCGAGTTAAGAATTTCGAGCCGCTGAGTGCGGCCAATTTCAGCGAGCAATTTCTGATTCATACGGCGAACAAATTTTCAAAGCGCCGACTTTACACGTCTCAACCTTTAAAAAGCAATATGAAAAATGCGCAAGTTGCCGAGACGTAGGAGATTATACTCGCCTCAATAATCGCAGAATCTTCGATTTCAGTTTGTGAAAGGAAGATCGACAACTTCAACTCGGACGCCCTCCAGTTGATCTGGCGGAGCAGTTGTTTCGAGTTTCGTGCCCGCAGAATTAAAACCACGTTTCACAAATCCGAGCGCAATTTCCTTGCTCAACCTCGCGCTGTGACAAGCGCTTGTGACCCAGCCGGCCTCCTTATCTTTCGCTGGCATCGCGAGCAGGCGCATTCCGGGGGTGAGCGCCGCGTGCTCTGTCGAAATCAATCCGCATAGTTTCTTGTTTCGCTGTCCCGACATTTTCATTCGCGAAATTACCTCCTGGCCGACGTAACAGCCTTTGTCGTAATCGATGCAGCTTTCTTCCAGGTTCGCTTCAATCGGGATGATTTCGTTCGTCAGTTCTCGCCCCCAACGCGGGATTCCCTGCTCGATCCGCAAAACTTCCGCGCAATTTAAATCGCAAAATGACGAGCCGGCCGAGAGTTGCTCAATAATTTTCTCACGATGTGATGCTTCGACCCAAATATCCCAACCCGGTCGAGCAAAACGTCGTGCCGACACAACCCACGTCGCGTCCGGAGATGTCGGGGCAGTCTCAGCGATAAGATGAAAGATCGACCATTGATTGCTCATATCTTCGACTGATACATCGTCGGCGATAATGTAGCGCTCGAGCCTGGACTGAAGTGCTTCTCCAAGTTCAGGATCGGCGTCTAGAAGGAAGTGATCAGGCGCGGCCAGAATTGAAATATGGGCGGTCATCCTGCCCTTTGCGTCCAGCAAACATGCCTGAATCGAATTCGATGTCCCCGCTTTGCGAATATCGGCGGTAATCTGGCCGTTCAGAAAGCGCAGGCGATCGTTTCCCGCAACTCTGAGTTTTATGTGCGCGGAAAAATCAATGAATTTCCCATCAATTGAATGAAGCTCTTCCGTCATCCTTTGCCGCGAGCGGCAATCCCTTAATAGTCGCTCCCGCGGCGAAGCAACCGACTGAACAAGCCGCGCCGCGCCGGCGCTTCTTCCTCCAGTTGCTCCCGTTGGGAAGCGGGCGCAAGAGTTTCCGCTGGAACAGCGTCGCCATTTTGCAATTCCTGTGTCGGCGCCTCCGCACTGACGGAAACATTCCCGACGCCCTCGGACATAAGTGGTTCATTTGTGTCTGGCATCAACTCCTGCGATTCCGGCGGCACTCCAATCGGGAAGTCGGGCTGTATTTGGGGCGATGCCGAAGGTTCGGTGGCATGCGGGGTAGCGGGATAAGGTTCGACCGGAGCCGGTTTTTCGAACAATTCGAGATCTTCTTCCTCGCGGCCTGCCGGTTTAACTTCACCAAAGTATTTTCGGGCAACCGCAGTGTAATCCTCGTCGCCGTGTCCCCTTTGCATTTGCTCGAGCAACCGATCGCGGGCAGCTGCAGTGACCCCGAGCTCGAGGTGCTGCGACAATCCGTACCGGCTGGCGATTTGCATGTCTTTGAGCATGTGTTTGAGGGAAAAGTGCGGCTCAAAATCACCATCCAGTATCTTGGGTAACTTCATTGTCAGCGTGGTCGAGTTGCTCGCATTGCCCTGCATGGCGGAGACGAATTTTTCCAAGGGCACGCCTGCACTATGAACCAGTGCCAGGGCTTCGGTGGCGGCTTGCACGGTCGCGGCCGTGACCATGTTGGTCGCAACTTTAATAGCCGTGGCCTGACCGATCTCGCCGATCTCTACAATCTGTTTCCCGCTGGCCTGAAGAATCGGTTGCGCCTCGCGCAAAGCGACTTCATCGCCTCCCACATAATAAACGAGCTCCCCCTTCTCCGCCGCAAGCTTGCTGCCCGTAAACGGCGCTTCGATAAAACGCGCACCCCTGCCTTCCACGATGTCGGCGGCAGCTCGCATTGAATGCGGAGCCACGGTGGAATGCGCCATCACGATATGCCGCGGCGCCAATGCCGGACTAAGATTCTGGACGATCTGCAAAAGCGCATCGTCATCCGAAACAAAGATCTGAATGTAATCGCACATCTCCGCGATCTCGGCAGGCGCGCCGACAAAATTCGGCACCGGCCGCGGCGTGCGATTCCAGACAAAGACCTGAAATCCTTTCCGGCGCAGGTTCTCAGTGACCCGGCTTCCGATGATGCCGAGACCGATTATTCCAACGTTTTTTTGCGATCGCCGGGCCATGTGATGTTTTGCGCGGCCTTGGGCCGCAATCCTGAGCCAATTAGAGTGAGGTTAAACTCCGCGACACGCAATCCAGAAGTTGCGATTTTACGTTCGCCCTTAGAAAAACGAGCGAACGATCCGTGCTTGCGCGCCAAGGTCGACCTCAAGTTTTTGCAGCGTGACGCGGCGTTTCTCTAACTCGAGAGCTGCGCGAATATCGGCATGCGCCTCGTCAAACGTCATCTGCCGGGCGGGTTTCAAGTCCATTGTTTGAATAATATGAAAGCCCAGGGAAGTCCGCACCGGTTGACTGATCTGGCCCGGACTCATCTTTACCGCCGCGGCAAAAAAATCCGGCGGCATGCGAAACGCGGCAAAAAATCCGAGGTCACCACCGCGCGTCTTTGTCGCCTCGTCCTCCGAAGCCGATCCCACTAGATCGGGGAAATTTTCGCCACGCCTTATTCGTTCGGAGAGGGACGCGATCGCTTTTTGCTTAAGATCGACAATCTCCGGCGGAGTTTCGGGCGGAGCTGCCAGGAATAGATGGCTAACCCGAAGCCGAACAGGTTGAAAGTAAGGCTCCGGATGGTCTTGGAAGAATTGCTCACATTCTTGCGTTGTCACCTCGAGCTGAGACGCGATTTGGCGAGCGATCCAGCTACGCGACCGCAGCTCCTGTCCAACCATGGCGCGCAGCGATCCTTCTGAAAGATCGCTTTCTCGCAATGCCTTCTTCCAAGCGTTTCCGTCGCGGAATTGCGATTGCAGGACGTTAAGTTCGCGATCGACCTCGCTCGCGGGAGTTTTCTCGCCCGCGGCCAGATGCCGAGCGATCACGTTTGCCGCGAGTCGTGAAAGAATTGAGCGCTTGAGTTGCGCTTGATCTTTGCCACCCAATTCATTTTCTCCGCGAACGTATTGAAATTCCGCAAGCGCACGTTCGAGATCCGTCTCGTAAGTTCCGCAGCCTTGCCCGAGCGCCAGCAAGTGTCCCTTTCCGAAGAGCCGTCCGATCGCGTCGTGACAAATAGCGGAACGACAAACCAGTTGTCCGAATCCGATGCCGGCAATCGCGGCCACCAGACCCAGCAGCGCAAGCCTGAGCCTCATTTCAGCGCGAATTCCGAAAGATAATACGTCGCGACAGAGCCGACGATCTGCAAGCTTTGCGGGCTCACCTTGTCGAGCGTGTCACCCGCTGTATGCCACCAGGCGAAATCAAAATCGATGATGTCGATGACAGGAATTCCAATTGCGTTGAGTGGCGTATGATCGTCGGTGATCCCGCGGTCAAAATATGTGAAATAGCTCCGCCGCTTGAGCGCGTCGGCCGAGGCGAAAATGTCGCGCGTCATTTCTGCGGGCGAATCCGGTGGCAGTGTAATGTTCAGCGACCGGTCTCCGACCATGTCGAAGAGGAGTCCGCCACGAAATTGCCCGGCTGTTTTGCCCTCCGCGAGTTGCTTTGCGAAATAACGGCTTCCGTAAATACCATCGCCGTCCGAAAACTCCTCGTAAGCTTCCTCGCCATCAAAAAACACGAGCTCAATCTTCCGAGCCAAGTTGGAATGTTGCCCAAGCACACGAGCCAATTCCAAAAGCAAGCCCGTGCTCGAGCCGCCGTCGTTCGCCCCAACGAAGCGGAAGGTATCGAACGATTTTGTGTCGTAGTGCGAGCAGAGCAAAAACGAAGGAGCCGCCGTCTTGTCGCCTCGAGCATCGAACCGCGCGATGAGATTAACGAATCGAACCTGGCCGCGCGGCGTCGGGTTGGTAAAAATCTGCCGGGTAACCGTCCAGCCCGAGAGCGTGAGCTGTTTCTCGATGTAAGCCCTGCATTTTTCAATCGCCTCGGTCGCGGGAGGATGCGGACCGAAGCCGACTAATTGCTCGACGTGCGCGAACGCTTTTTCGCCGGAAAAATCTTCCCAAATTTTCGATTGCTTGGCGGCAGGTGTTTCTGCGAGGGTCGAAACAATCCCGATAGCGATGCCGAATGCTAAAATGATCGGCCGTCGATATTGCTGACAGATCGATGAAAATGCGCTCAGCATCATGCGTTGAACAAACGGAATCTTGGCCAATCAATCGGCAGTTTCGTCCAAGCCGAGTGCGGTAACAACGCGCTGAAGATCGTCGTTTCCGTAGTATTCGATCTCGATCCGGCCGCGCTTTTCTCCGTGATGAATGGTGACTCGCGTGCCGAGGTGCTGTTGCAACCGCTCTTGAAGGTCTTCAACGGTCGCTGGGGTCGCAGCCGCTTCGCCCCCTCGCCGCTTACGCCGCGGCTTCGTCGCACCGAGTTGTCGCGCCACGAGCCGCTCGGTGTTGCGAACCGTGGCACTGCGCCGCAAAACCGTTTGCGCCACGAGCAATTGTTCTTCCTGATGTTTCAGGCCCAGCAGAACTTTGGCATGACCGACCGACAATAAGCCCTGAGTGAGCCAGACTTGAATCTGCGGATGCAGATCGAGCAATCGCATCGCGTTCGCCACGGCGGCGCGACTGCGGCCCACCCTTGACGCGATATCTTCCTGGCGCAATCCAAACTCGGTTGCGAGTCTGGCGTAACCCTGCGCTTCTTCGATCGGATTAAGATCGGTGCGCTGTAAATTCTCAATCAAGGAAAGTTCGAGAACTTCAAGATCCGTCGCGGAACGAAGAATTACCGGGGCCTGGGCAAGCCCGACTTCCTGCGCCGCACGCCACCGCCGCTCGCCGGCAATTAGCTCGTACTGGCCGGCGACCTCCCTAACAATCAGCGGTTGAATGATACCGTGCTGGCGAATTGAATCGACCAGCTCCTGCATCGCATCGCGACCGAATTCCTTGCGCGGTTGCAGCGGACTTGGAACAATGCGCGTGAGCTTAGCCTGCTGGATTCTTTCGCCCGAATCCACTTCCGGACGCGCGACCGATGGCCTCGCACTGATGAGCGAGGCAAGACCTTTGCCGAGGCCGGATTTCGCCATGTGGCTCAGGCTACCGGAACAGTCTGGCGAACGCAAACGGCAACGGCGGTTGCGCGCGCCGGACAGCGCCGATAGCATGCGCCCATGTCTTCCGATCGAGGCGTCTTCACGCTCGGCCATTCACCCGATCCCGACGATGCATTCATGTTCTACGCGATGGCGGAAAACAAAATCGACTTGCGCGGTTATCGCTTTGAACATCGGCTCCGAGACATTCAAACGCTCAATGAATGGGCCACGCGCGGCGAGCTTCATATCTCCGCCATCTCAATCCACGCCTACGCCCACGTCGCCGACAAATACGCGCTGATGCCGTGCGGCGCGAGTATGGGAGATGGTTACGGGCCTATGGTGATCACGACGACCGAGCGCGAGCTATCCGGCGGTGAAGACGACGCCAATCTTCAGGCATCGCTGCGAGATTGCGTGATCGCGGTTCCCGGCCGCATGACCAGCGCTTATCTCGCGTTGCAACTTTTCCTTGGAGATTTCAAACACGTAGTTGTGCCATTCGACCAAATCTTCGACACGGTGAAGGGCGGAGGTGCGGATGCCGGCCTCATCATTCACGAAGGACAACTGACCTACGCGCGCGCCGGTTTTAAGAAAATTGTCGATCTCGGCGAATGGTGGAAGGCGAAGACTGGTTTGCCATTGCCACTGGGCGGGAATGTTTTGCGCAAAGATATTCCGCCGTCAACGCAGCTGGATCTCGTGCAAATTATCCGCGAGAGCATCGAGTTCGGTCTGGCTCATCGCAATGAAGCCGTCCGCCACTCACTTCCCTATGCGCGGGATATGAATGCAGCTCTGGCCGGCAAATTTATCGGAATGTACGTGAACGATTACACCCGCGACTACGGTGAAAACGGACGCGCTGCGATTCGTCGATTTCTGAGCGATGCTCACCAAGCCGGGTTCATCGGCAATCCGCCTGAAATCACGTTCGTCGGTTAGTCCGCACCGCTACTTTTTTGCTTTGTCCGCCGGCTTTTCCATCTGCTTCACGTAGGTGACAACTTTATCTACCTCCGTCTTGAATCCGGAGGTAAAATCATGCGTGCCGTATTCGAAGAGCACGATGAAGCAAAAGGTAAAAAAAACGAACAGGGCCAACCAAAAAAGCCCGCGCAGCAAGGACATCGTGCCGAATCGTAAAGCAGGTGGGGTGCCAGGTCAATCGACCTGGCAGCCAGCCAAACTTCGGATTGAACCGTTAGACGAAACTGCCATGCTTTTTGCGCCATGCGCGTTCCACTTCTCGATCTAAGCGAACAGTACCGCACATTAGCGGAGCCCATTCGCCAAAGGATCGATAAGATTCTGGCGAGCCAGCATTTCATTCTCGGACCGGAGATCGAAGCGTTCGAGCAGGCAATTTGCCGTTTCACGGGAGCGCCATACGCCATAGGTGTTTCATCGGGCACCGACGCGTTACTCGCCATTTTGATGGCGCTGGAAATCGGGCCGAGCGATGCCGTGATCACAACAGCTTACAGTTTTTTTGCAACGGCAGGCTGCGTCGCCCGTGTCGGCGCCACGCCGCTATTCGTCGATATCGATCCTGCGACCTACAATCTTTCGCCTGCCGCACTCGAACGGTACATCGAGAAGCACTGCCAAACCGACGTCGAAGGAAGACTGACCGATTCAGCAGGTCGAAAAATTCGAGCGATCATTCCCGTACATCTCTTTGGATTATGTTGTGAGATGGATCCGATTCATGTGATCTCCGAGCGGCACGGCCTCGAAGTAATCGAGGACGCCGCGCAAGCAATCGGCGCGGAATATCATACCACGCACATGGGCATCCGCACCGCAGGCACAATGGGAGAGGCCGGTTGTTTCAGTTTCTATCCTTCGAAAAATCTGGGAGCAGCCGGCGACGCTGGGATGATCGTTTGCCGCGACGAAGAATTTGCGAAACGACTAAGAATTTTCCGGCAACACGGGATGGAGCCTCGTTACCATCATTATTTCATCGGCGGCAATTTTCGACTCGATGAAATCCAAGCCGCGATTCTGGATGTTAAGCTTCCGTATCTGGCAAGCTGGTCCGCGGCGCGGAGAGCGGCTGCAGATTTTTATCGCGAGGAATTTACGCGCACAGGTTTAGCGAATCGTATCGCGCTTCCGGCCGAGCCGTATCGCGAGCGCGGCGTAACCAACCATCACATTTACCACCAATATGTGATTCGCACGCCACAACGCGACGCGTTGCGTGCACATCTGACGAAGCGCGAGATCGGAACCGAGATTTATTACCCGATTGGATTGCATCTGCAGAAATGCTTTGCCCATCTCGGCTACAAAGAGGGCGACTTGCCGGAGACAGAGCGCGCCACTGGTGAGACACTCGCGCTGCCGATTTACCCGGAAATCTCCCGCGAAGCCCAGCGCTACGTCGTGGATGCGATTGCCGAATTCTTTGGCTGAGATCGACAATTACATTCAGCAGGCTGTTCGAGTCTTCGAACGGGCAAATCACTTGCGGGGCGGATGGCGCAAGCCTATATGAACGCTCACACTGGCGGGTAGGTACCGAAGTGGCCAAACGGGGCGGACTGTAAATCCGCTGGCTTACGCCTTCGCTGGTTCGAATCCAGCCCTGCCCACTTTCTCTATCTGCTTACGCTTTCGAGATCGCGCGATCACAAAAATCAGTACGCCGAAAAGGTTTGCGGCAACGATCATCCCCGCAATTTTCGCGGTGAATATGAGCGGCCTTTGGACATCGATAATGGGAAAGATCGACAACGTTACGTAAAGCAGCGTCATAAGGAATCCGGAAAGCGAAGCGATTCGAAGCCAGAGCGGCGGCCGCAGCTCGGTATTTCGCAGACCAACAATGGGAATGGCAAACATCACCAAATAGGTTAAAGCGTAAAAGATTCCTCCGGCGTTAAACAAAAGTTGAAAGGCTTCTTGTTGCCCGACGCCGATCAAGCTCACTAGCCCCAGTGCAAGCGTGATTGCTCCTACTAGCAGGATGGAATTCGCCGGCGTCTTAAATCGGGGATGCAATTTCGTGAACCATTGCGGCATCAAGCGATCCCATCCCGCAACCATCGGCAACCTTGTCATTCCAGTAAAATTCACACTAGCTTGCGTGACTCGGAGAATGCTCAACGAGACCAACGCGATGGGCACAATCATCGCGGCCAACCCAAACGGACGAAACCCGATGCTCAACACTTGGGGAATGGGGCCGATCAAATCGATCTTTTCCGGCGGTACAAAAGCCAGCACCGAACTGGTGCCGAGAATGAAGAGTAACGCGATGATGGGCGCGGCGACGATAACGGAACGACCGATTGTGCGCGCCGGATTACGACATTCACCTGCGAGAATCGCGACATATTCGAATCCGCCCAGAGCGCCAAAACCGAGTTTGCCGAGGATATTCAAACTCAGGAGCGAAAACACCGGAACAGCGGTCGCGAGCGGATGAAACTCATGCAGAGTGCCGTGCATCAAGTTGACGAAGGGCAATGCGATCAACGTCGCAAAGATCGACAACATGATTATCCCGCCTGCGTTGTGAACCCATTTGCCGAGGCCCAACCCGATTGTCGAAATGACAACGAGGAGCGTAACGATGAAGGCACTGGTGAGCGTGATTACGAATTTGTTGGATGCGATCCATGCTCCATGAGGACCAAGCGCATAAGACAAGGTCGTGGTCACAAGGAGACCGGTCTCCGACGTGTTGGTCATCACGAAAAGCCAAAGATTCCACGCGACCATGAAGCCAATCACTTCGCTGAATCCGAGCTTTGCCCACTGATACAGTCCGCCCTCGAGCGGCATTTGCCGATTGAGATAAATAACAACAATTGCCGAAGGGATGTAAAAGAGGGCGATCGCGACCAGCCAAAAAATAACGTGGGCCGGTCCGAGTTTTCCAGCGGTCCCAACCCAGACGAGACCGATAACAAACAGAATTTGCGTGAGTACGAGATCTCGAAGCCCGAGCTCTTTTCTGAACTCGGCACTTTTCTCGACGACGCGCGCTTCGGCCTTCTGCAAAGTGCGCGCCTCATTCGACTCGTCTCGCATTGAGAGAGAGTCTAGTTAGCCGCGCGTGTGATTGTCGATCTTAGCGCCGATGCCGACGAGAGATCGAGGTCTTGCGGCGGCCTTTCGATCAGCCTAATCGCCTGGTCGCTTTTCGTTGAGAGCCTTGCGTCCCGCTGTCGTTGCGGACGAACGTAGCGGAAATAAAAAAGCGCTCGCCGTGACGAGCGCTTTTTCACAAAAGAACTATTGAACTTATCGGTCGCGTCTGCCACCGCCCTCGCGGCGACCGCCACCATAACCGCCACCGCCACCGCCGCCGCCACCGTAGCCGCCGCGATCGCCACCGCCACCGCCACCGGGAGGCCGCGATTCACGAGGACGCGCCTCGTTAACCGTGAGAGCACGATTGTCCATGGTGTGGCCATTTAATTTTGAGATCGCGTTTTGCGCATCCTGGTCGGAGCCCATGGTAACGAACGCAAAGCCGCGCGATTTGCCTGTGAACTTGTCTTGCATGAGCATTACCTCTTGAACGGCTCCCGCTTGCGCGAAAAGCTCCTGCAGCTCGTTTTCGGTCGTGTTGAAGGGAAGATTCCCAACGTATAATTTATTTCCCATTGAGTTTATTCTAGAAACGCCGCTAGGTCACTGTTCCCGCTTATCGGATTTCAAATCGCCACTGAATAAACTCAACTGACAATCCACCAACTCCCGAGCTTCCGTTTCCGTTTGGGCATAATTAGTAGGGGGCTTCGCTTGAGAAAGCAACAGGAATCGAGAAAATCAGGAGACCAAAGATTTGAGATTTAACGTTTCAAACGGGAAAAACCGCAAGCCTCGCGTCGCTATTGTGGCGGCCGGAATCGTCAGCCCTCTTGGACTCGGACTCGAAGAGACTCTTCGTTCCCTGCAAATGGCGCGTGACTGCATCACGCCGGTCACCACGTTCTCAGTCGAGCAGTGCCGATGCAAGACCGCGGGACGGGTGCCTGACGAGTTCCTGCGTGGCGTGCGCGCACGAGGACGCCGCACCCAGCGCCTGCATCGCACTTCCCACATGATGATCGCCGTTCTCGAAGAGGCGCTTGAGAGCAATCGTGAATTCAAGCCGGAACTCACCGTGATTGGAACGACAAGCGGCGGAATGTCCTACGGCGAAAGTTACTACCGCTCATTGCATCGACACGATACGGCGCGGCACTCCCCCGGCTGGCTTGCGAATTATCCGCCGCAAAAACCGGTGATTGACGCGCAGGAGGCTTTCGGAATTTCGGCGCCGTGCCAGGTGATTGCCAACGCCTGTGCTTCCGGATCGAACGCGATTGGCCACGCTTTTACATGCATTCAATCGGGACGTTATCAACGAGTGCTGACCGGTGGATACGACGCAATCTCGGAATTGGTTTTTGTTGGTTTCGACTCGCTTCAGGCTTCGACGTCCGAAAAATGCCGGCCGTTTGATCGAGACCGCACTGGCATGGTGCTGGGCGAAGGCGCCGCCGTTCTCTTACTGGAAAACTTGGACGCCGCTCGATCTCGGGGTGCCAACATTCTAGGCGAGATCATCGGATATGGGATTTCGACGGACAATCACCACCTTACTCAACCCGATCCATCCGGCGTTGGAGCACGACGGGCAATGGAAGGCGCGCTACAGAGCGCGGGCATCCGAGCGCAAGAAGTGGATTACATCAACGCCCATGGCACGGCCACGCCCTTCAACGACGCAGCTGAAGGGAAAGCAATTGGCGAATTATTTGGGCGCGTGCCGCTCAGTTCAACGAAAGGCATGATGGGCCATACATTGGGCGCGGCCGGTGCAATAGAGGCGGTCGTATGCCTTCTCGCGCTGGAGCACCAATTCCTGCCGGCGAACATCAATTTTCGGAACGGAGAGGAGGATATCGATCTCAATATTGTGGCAAACGAAACGCGAGCAGCGCCGTTGAGAACAGCCCTTTCAAACTCGTTTGGGTTCGGCGGAACAAACGCTTCGATCCTGGTACGAAAGGTCGACGTATGAGTTTGCGCATTGCTGGCATGGAATGGGTGACTCCGCTCGGGAGCGGGCTCGACGCGGTATGGCAACGCTTGTTGCGCGGCGAAGAAGCGGTTCCCCAAACGATGGCCGGCCCATTCGGACAAAGAAACTATTCGGCATTTCGCGTTCCTGACGATGCACTGGCCGGTCTCCCCGCGCATCCCCGCCTGCGACGAGCCAGCGCAATCTCGCGATTCGCAGTCGCGGCGGGATTGGCCGCACTAGCCGATGCAGGATTAACGATCGATGGCCGGATGGCGGAGCGAATCGCGCTCATTTTTGCGGTTGCAAACGGCGGCGTTACTTACACAAAACGCTTTTATCACGACATCGTGGAGACAGGCGCCGACTCAGCGAGTCCCCTTCTTTTTCCTGAGACCGTTTTTAATGCGCCGGCGAGCCATCTCGCGGCAATCCTGGGAGTGACGGGCGCTAGCTATACTCTAGTTGGCGACGGTGCAGTGGGTGTATTGGCCATACAAATGGCCGATGATTTGCTGCGGAGTGACACTCTCGATTACTGCCTCGTTGTTGGCGCGGAGGAAGCAGACTGGGTCCTTTGCGACGCGTATCGCAAGTGGCGGCTTGTTCGCTCCGAGCCGCCGATCGAGCCTTTTCGGAAATCCGCTCGCGGAACCGTCCTGGGCGAAGGAGCGGGTGCGATCCTTCTTGGCCGTGAGGGTTCGATCGCGATCGATCAAATCCAACCCGGAAGCAATTTCTGCGTGCGGAAGGCCGCCACGGAATGCGCAACCAAGGTTCTCTCGGAATTGGCGAAACCAGAGACTGGCGTGATCATTAGCAGCGCGAACGGAACATTTGTCGATGCGGCGGAACGCGCAGCCGTTTTGCAAGCCGCGCCAAAAGCCATGATTTATTCGCCCAAACCAGCGCTTGGCGAGAGCGTTGGAGCCAGCGGCATCTGGCAGGTTATCACGGGAGCTCTGGTCTTGCGCACGCAGCAGCTTCCACCGCTCTTGCATAGCGCCTCGGAAGCGGGCGTAAGAATACCTATTGGCGCCCCAGTTAAGGTCCGCGCTGAGGATGCGATTATTTTAGATTGCGGCTTGAATCAACAAATCGCGGGCCTGCGTTTAACCGTGAAAAACTGAAAAACTATTGTTAACCGAGATGCCGCCAAGGAACGCTCCCAGGCTTTTGGCTTTGCAAGAGGCCCGCTCTTCGCTACCTTCGGCGTCCGCCTATGCGAAAGCCGGTTATCTCAATTGTTAGCTTGCTTCTGGCAATCGGCTGGGCTGGCGCAGCGACCGACACGCCGGAACATCTCCCGGTGGAAATCACTTCGACGGGAGAGACTAATTACGAGAATGGAATTGCTACGGCGCGAGACAATGTCGCGATTCACATCGGCGATACAGACATCTACGCCGACTACGCGCGATACAATTCCGCGACCCACGATATAACGCTGGAAGGACATGTGCGCATCTATCGAGACATCCGACTCTATCTTTCCGATCACGGCGTTTACAACATCGACACGAAGGAGATTCACTCGACTGAGATGCGCACGGAATACGATCCTTATCTTGCTGGAGGCGATACTGTCACCTCTATCTCTAAGAACGGTTACCTGGTGAAAAATGGAACCTTCACGACGCATGATTCATCGAAACCCGATTTTTATTTTCGTGCGCGAACCGTTCGGGTTTATGAACAAGATCATGTCATTTTCCAAAACGTAACCTTCTACGTGGGAGACGTTCCAATCTTGTGGTGGCCATACATGTATCAATCTCTCGACGACTCGTTCAGCTTTGCGATTTCTCCCGCCTTTCTGAGCTCCTGGGGACCGTCGCTCCTCACTCAGGTGACTTTTCCGATCACCGATAAAATTAAGGGACGTCTTCGCCTTGATTATCGCACGCGGCGGGGCCCGGCCATTGGATTCGAGGCAAACACGAATTACGGAAAAGACGACAGCAGTTGGGCGAGCCTGAAGACCTATTACATTCAGGATCAAAATCCGTTGTTGAATCAAACGTCGCTGCCTCGCGGCTCCGTCCCCACCGGGCGATACCGCGTCAGCCTGGAAGACCAAACGAACTTCACGAGCGACATCTACGGAATCGTCAACATCACAAAACTGAGCGACGCATTCGTCATGCAGGATTTCTATCAAAACGAGTTCCGCTTCGATCCTGTGCCCGACAACGTGGTCGCGGTAACAAAGTCAGACCCGTTTTATACACTCACTGTGGATACGCGCTTCCAAGCCAATAGCTTTTTCGAACAAACCGAGCGTTTACCCGAAGTGGCTCTGGACATTAAACGACACGCACTTTTCGGAGGTCCGATTTTTTACGAAGGCGAAACCAGCGTTGCCGATTTGCGGCGAAATTTCGCCAGTGGGTCAGGGTTTGAAGATTATGGAACTATTCGTCTCGATACATTCCACCAGCTCCTTTATCCAAATACCTATTTCGGATGGCTTTCGGTCGTGCCCCGAGTCGGTTTTCGGGAAACTTATTACGGCGAAACACGCGACTTGGGGAAAACGATTTTTCCCCCCAACGACAACCCTTTGATTCCGAATTTCCTGCTGCCTGACCCGACGTCCGCCACACCGATAATAGACGGTGGCGGAGGATATCGCACCGTTCTGAACGCCGGCATTGAGGCTTCATTCAAGCTGTCACGCGAATGGGAGGATGTTCAAGATAGCGCATTCGGTCTCGATGGCCTGCGCCATGTCATACAACCTTTCACAAATTTTTCTTACGTTTGGAGTAACGGATTGGACCCAGCCGCGATTTTGCAGTTCGATCGGTTTGAACCGTCCACTCAACTTCGTCCGATCGACTTCCCGCAGTTTACTTCCATCGACTCGATTGATAACTGGACCATTTGGCGCGTCGGCGTTCGCAATCGCCTGCAAACTCGGCGGGATGACCTGACCGTAAGCTGGCTCGAGCTCGATACCTACGTTGATGTTAACTTCGACAATCCATACGATCGAACGCCTTATTCAAATTTATTTAATACGCTTACGTTCACGCCAGTCCCATGGGCGAGTCTTGTCATCAACTCGCAAGTGCCTGCTTTCGACAAAGGATTCACGGAAGTGGACACGAACATTGTCTTTCAGCCGGTCGCGAATCTCCAACTTAACGTTGGACATCGCTACTTAAACGACAATCCGTTCTTCGACAACAGCAGCCTGTTCGTGGTGGGCGGATATTATCGGTTTGATGAGAACTGGGGTCTGGGAATTCAGGAACAGTACGAAGCTACAACCCGAATTCTCGAGCAGCAGCGCTATTCAGTTTATCGTGACCTAACAAGTTGGGTCGCCTCGGTCGGGGCCATCATTCAAGACAACGGCGGCGTGAAAGAATACGGAGTGCTCCTTACCTTCACCCTGAAGGCGTTTCCCAAACTCGGGTTCGATTTGAATATGGATCCCGGCGGCGCCGGGCAAAGCCCATGAGAAAGACCCCGCAAAACGGCTTGCGTCCTTTGACTGTGGCTCTTTGGTTGCTTCTCTGCGACTAAAGTCGCCGCACTTCTTATATCGAGATGGATCTCTCTATCATTGGCTCTGGGTATGTCGGTCTTGTCACCGGCGCTTGCTTTGCCGACGTCGGCCACAATGTAATCTGCGTCGATAACGATCTGCGAAAGGTCGAAGCACTACAGGCCGGCAAAGTGCCAATTTTCGAACCCGGGTTGGAGGAAGTAATTCACCGCAACGTTTCCGCCCACCGCTTGCGTTTTACCGGCAGCGTTCAAGAGGCTGTTAATAACTCACAAATCGTTTTCATCGCCGTCCCGACTCCGCAGCAGCCGAACGGCGATGTCGATCTTAGCTTTATCGAGAAAGTCGCGCGGGAAATTGCCGGCGTTCTTACCGACTATCGCGTAATCGTCGACAAAAGCACAGTGCCGGTGAAGACCGGAGAAAAAGTAGCCGAGTCGATCAAACGGTACAATCGCCACGGCGCGAAGTTTGATGTGGTCAGCAATCCCGAGTTCTTGCGCGAAGGTTGCGCCATCGCCGACTTGATGCATCCCGACCGCATTGTCATCGGAGCGCAGAGCGAACACGCCATCGACCTCATGAAAAAGGTTTACGAACCGTTCATGGCGCCCATTCTCGTCACCGACATCAACAGCGCGGAGTTGATCAAGCACGCGGCAAATTCGTTTCTCGCTCTCAAGATTTCTTATATCAACGCCGTCTCCGCGATTTGCGAAGCGAGCGGCGCCAATGTCGAGAAAGTTGCGGACGGCATCGGCATGGACCGGCGCATTGGCCGCAATTTCCTCAATGCCGGCATCGGCTACGGTGGCTCGTGTTTTCCAAAGGACATTGCCGCTTTCATCACGATCAGCGAGCAACTCGGCGTTCCATTCAATTTACTGAAGGAAGTGCAGCGGATAAACGGCACGCAAAAGGAGCGTTTTCTTAAGACTATCCGCGAAACGCTTTGGGTTTTGCGCGAGAAGAAGATCGCGGTGTGGGGCCTGACGTTTAAGCCCGATACTGACGATATTCGTTCATCCGTCGCGATTGATCTGGTGGCGGACATGTTACGCGAAGGCGCGCAAGTTACAGCTTACGATCCGAAGGGAATGGAAAAGGCGCGCGAAGTGAAAGCGATCGCCGGAGTAAAGTTCGTCTCATCTGCGATTGAAGCGATCGAAGGTGCGGAAGCGTTGATCATCGCGACCGAATGGACGGAGTTTGCCAATGTCGATCTTTCCGTGATTAAAGAGAAGATGACTACGCCGATCATTTTCGATGGCCGGAATATGTTCAATCCTGAAACGATGGGGCAGCTCGGCTTCCGGTATCACTCTATCGGACGCTCGAGCGTAACTCCGCGCTAACTTTCCCGCCGATAGTTATGGCGCAGCTTTCTGCCCGCCGAGCCGCGCTTGCGGCACTGCGAACATGGCGCACGGAAAAACAATTTGCGGACTCCGTTATCTCGAAAGTTATCGGCGAGACGGTCTTCGCCGCTTCCGATCGTGCCTTCGCGCTGGAGCTGTTCTATGGCGTCTTACGTAATCTAACGTTGCTTGATTTCTGGATCGGTTGCCTCCGCACTTCGCACGTGAATGTCGAGCTTCGCGACATTCTTCGCCTTGGTTTTTACCAGCTGTTCATTCTGAGCACTCCCGAGCACGCGGCCGTCTATGAAACAGTCGAACTCGCACCAAAGCGGGGCCGTCCACTAATAAACGGAATTCTTCGCACGGCATTGCGAAGCGGCGATGAATTACTGTCGCAAGCGAACACGCAGCCGCTCCAGGTCCGGACATCTCATCCGGAATTCTTGATCTCGCGCTGGGAGAAGAACTTCGGACGGGAGGCGGCGAAAGCGCTCTGCGCGTGGAACAACCGGCCGCCGCCAATTTACGGGCGCATCAATCGATTAAGAATCCAACTCGAACAGTTCCTTCAGATTTATCCGGAGTCGCAGCCTGTATCGCCCCGTTCCGATTTTGTAACGTTCAACGCTCTGCCACATGAAGCTCTGAAGCGCGGCCACTGCTACATTCAGGACCCAAGTACGGCGCTGCCGTGCAAGCTTCTCGATCCGCGACCAGGAGAAAAGATCCTCGACGCTTGCGCCGCGCCCGGCGGAAAGACTGCTTATCTAGCCGAGATGATGCAAAACCGGGGTTTGATCGTTGCATGCGACCGCGACCCAAAACGCATTGACGTTCTTCAAGAGAATATCGCACGCCTTGATGTTGGAATTGTCCGGACTGTTTGTTGTGACTGGGTCCGCGATGGCGTACCGAGCGAGATCATGTCCCTCGGCCTGTTCGATCGCATCCTGCTGGACGCCCCATGCACCAACACTGGCGCCATGCGGCGGCGAGTAGACGTACGCTGGCGATTGAGACCTAATGACTTTAGTCGAATGCACAAGCAACAGATCTCGATCTTGCGCGTTGTCTCGCCGCTATTGAAGCAAGGAGGAATTCTGGTTTACAGCACATGCAGTCTCGAACCTGAGGAGAATGAAGAGGTCGTACAAGAGACGCTAGCGAACTTGTCGATGCTTCGACTGGAGCGGCAGAAACACTGTTTTCCATTCCGCGACAGCTTCGACGGTGCATTTGCCGCGAGGTTGACCAAGGAGAATTAGCTCCGCTTCAAGCTAGTTGCATCCCGCACAGCTAATGGAATTATAACGTCCTATGCACGACGCCCGTTTTGAAAAACTCGCGACACTTCTTGTCGAGTACTCGACGAGACTTAAACGCAATGAGCACGTTTTGATCGAGGCCTTCGATACGCCTGATGAGATGACAATCGCGCTCATTCGCGCTGTGCGGAAGGCAGGCGCCATTCCGTTCGTGCAGGTCCAGCGCGCGCAGATTAATCGCGAGATGGCGCTCAAGGCTTCGGATCAACAGTTGAATCTCATCGCACGGCATGAGCTGGCGCGAATGAAAAAGATGGATGCCTACATTGCGCTGCGCGGGAGCAACAATATCACCGAGCTTTCTGATGTGCCGGTGAACCAGATGCAGTTGGTCGCGAAAAAAATGCGCCCGGTGCAAGATCAAAGAGTGAAAAAAACAAAATGGGTCGTGCTCCGATGGCCGACTCCATCGATGGCGCAGCTCGCTGGAATGAGCACAGAGGCTTTTGAGAACTTTTACTTCGACGTGTGCACGCTGGATTATCGCAAGCTTCAGCCCGGCATGAACGCGCTCAAGGCGTTGATGGAAAAAACAGACCGCGTTGAAGTAAAGGGACCAGGAACTGATTTGCGCTTTAGCATCAAGGGAATTCCAGCGGTAATTTGCGGAGGAGATCGCAACATTCCCGATGGCGAAGTCTTCAGTTGTCCGGTGAAGAACTCCGTCCAAGGCCACGTTAGCTTTAACGCGCCGACGATTTATCAGAGCACTGGCTTCGACGGAATTCGTCTGGAGTTTCGCGACGGAAAGATTGTTGATGCCACCAGCAACCAGACAGAGAAGCTGAACAAGATTCTAGATTCAGATGCGGGCGCTCGCTATATCGGTGAATTCTCTCTCGGGTTCAATCCCTACATCCTGGAGCCGATGCGCGACATTCTTTTCGATGAAAAGATCGCTGGTTCCTTTCATTTTACGCCGGGCCAGGCCTATGAGGAGGCGGATAATGGGAATCGAAGCCAAGTGCACTGGGACATGGTGAGCATTCAGCGCCCGGACTACGGTGGCGGAGAAATCTCCTTTGACGGAAAGCTGATTCGTCGCGACGGCGAGTTTCTGCCAAAACAGTTGCGGTTTCTCAATCGCCGGCACTTCGTCCGGCGTTAGTAATCAAAAAAGAACGAGCGCGAACGGCAGCCCGTTCGCGCTCGAAGCTAATAAGTTTGTTCTCGGTTGTTTACGCGCGCTTCTGACCGACCGCATGGACCTGCATCAGCCCGATATCGCCCGTGCCAGCAATCTGCAAGTTAGCGATCTCGAACATCGGGGCGCCACCCTCGGCCACGCCGCCCGGTAATTGCACCGAGATGTTTTTCGAAGTCGAATTTAAGATGATTGAAGCGATCTCAAACGACGGTGAGAACTCTACGGTCGCGATCTGGAATGCACCGGTAACCAAGACCGAGGCTTGTCCCGATTGCGACGGGGTAATTTGAAGCGGCGCCGCTTCAAAATTAGAGACGAGCTGCAATCCCGCGACGTTAAACGACGGTGAGCCAACGGCCGCTGGTCGCTGCTGTTGCGAAGGCGTGAGCCGAATACTGCCGAGACCTCCTCCGGACGGCTGAATTTTCGCGATCTCGAAGTTGACTTGGAGGTTCATCGCCGGCGTCGGCTGCTGCGAAGGAGCCAGGCGCATGGTGACGATCTTCGAAGTAGGCCGCAATTGTAATGCGCCCATCTTAAACGCCGGCGTAAGCTGCATCGAGGCGATCTCGAAAGAGAAGGTGAGCTGGACAGCCGTCTGCATGGCGCCAGCAGGTTGTGGCGCGCCACCGGCGGCGGGAGTTCTGATTAACGGAGCGGTTGGGATTTGGATCGGTTCAGGCATGGTTGCAATGGTGGTTGTTTGCGAAACAGTTTGACGAAGCGTTCCGGCAGCGCGAGTCGCGACCTCCGGGACGAACATTGGTTGCGGTGGTGGCTCAGGTCTAGTGACCTCAACCACGGGTTCAGGAGAGATGGGTGTCTGGTAAGGAATCGGTTGGCCCTGTCCGACCGGTTCGATTTCCGGTTCAACGATAGGCGAGCTTTGTGCAAAGACCGGTTCCACAATATCGGCAGGCGGCATGGACGTCGGTGGACTGGCCCATTCTGTTGCCTCTTGCATGATCGGCATTTCCGTCATTGCTGGCAAATGTGTCTGCTCAACTATGGGACCAACAGATTCCAATCCGGTTTCTTGAGCTGGCCTCATCCCGACTTCGGGCTCCTCATCTGCCGTAATCAAATTTCCTGCGCTTTCGCCAAACACGCGGCCCGATTTACCCACTGGCAGTACCGTTGGGCGCAAGGAAGGTTCCGACGCTTTCAATTTTAGCGAAACTTGGCGCGGACCTCCGGTAAGCCGATTGCTCAACGTCAATGGTTTGTCTGAAGATGCTTGCGTAATCTCGTCGATTCGCAGACCAGTCGCCGGGGCTGCACGCCGGAACAGAACAAATTGGACGGCACGTCGGCGCACTTCGGGCACAACCACCCATAGCAACAAAACGATCCCCGCCAAGAGTAAGCCGCCTACGAACAGCGTCTGCGGATCAGCCAGCCGATCGAGCCTTTCGCCGAGGGTCGGCTGCGACCATTCGCGAACGCGCGACGGAGCCAGAACTGTCGCCGGAGTAGCAGCTGCCGCCGCGCTAGCAACCGAGGCGATAACCGAAGACGCCGGCGCAGCCACCGGAGTCTCCACGGTTGGCGACAGGGCAGGAGCCGGAATTGCAGGCACATCTTCCGGTCTTGCGGGAGTTCCGGCAGCGGTCGACTGAGTCGTTGTCGCTTCCATGCCGGCAATCGCCGGACTCACCGCGGGCAAGACAGAAGCCAGAGATTCGTTTGTCGATTCCCTTGCCGGTTTAGTTTTAGCCACAGCGACGGCAGGAATCGGGCTCGGCTCGATCGCGGGGCCGCTTTCTGTTTGGGCCGAGGACATAACGGCAGCGGCTTCCGATGCCGGTGCCGCTGTGATCGCTGGACTTTCCTGCCAGCCCAGGTCGTAAAATGAGTCTATGAAAATGACGTTGAGCGCAGGCGAGTAAATCTTCTTGGCCGATGCGATCCAATCGGTCGCCTTGTTGGGATTGTTGTGTTTAAACTCCCAAGCCGCCTGAGCGTAGTAGAGGGCCGGCGTATCGCCGGTGAATTGGAATTGCTCCATCATCTTCTGCGCGCGGCTTTCTTTGCCTTCGAGCAAAAGCGTCATGTAAATCTTGAACTTAATTAGCTGCGCAGCCTGGTTTTTGTCTCCGCCCGGAGTTTGACTAAAGAGAGTCTCAAAGCGGCTTCGGGCTTGGGCATAATCTTTTTTCTTAAACGGAATTTGCGCCAGATTATATTGTGCTTCGCGGAACTTCGGATCCGCCTTGGATGCCGCTTTAAATGCTGCTTCCGCTTGGTCAAATTCCTTTTGCTCCATCAAAATTTCGCCACGCAGATTGAGCATGGCCGGCTGATTTGGATCCGCCGCATCCGCCTCATCAACGAATTTGCGCGCTGTCTCGAGGTCGCGTTGTTGAAACGCTTTCTGAGCTTCCTCAAATCTGGAACGCGCAAAGGCTTTTGTTTTTGCCGAACGCTCCGCCGCAGTCGTTAGTTCCAGCGCCGCGCGCGTTTGGCCAGCCGGTTTTTCCAGCCAACCCACTTCGTAGAGCGATTCAACAAACAGCTTGTTCAGCTGGGGTGAAAAGTTCTTTTCCGCCGCCGCCATCCAATCTTTTGCCTCCTTCGGGTTCTTGCGTTGGAGCGCGATGGCCGCGTTTGCGTAATGAACAGCCGGCGTATCGGGAGAAAGCTCAAACTTGGCCAGGATCGAATCGACCATGTTCTCTTTGCCCTCGAGCAAGTAGGTCAGGAGAATCTTGTACTGAATAAGCTGTGAGGCGTCGCCCTCCAGTTCGGAAGCGTTGCTCGACAGAAGATCTTGGAAACGTTTACGGGCCTCGGCCCAGTCCTTCTTGAGAAACGGAACCTCGGCGAGGTTAAAACGCGCGTTCCAAAACTTTGGATCGATCCGCAGCGCTTCCATCAAAGCGGTCTCGGCTTTGTCGTAAATGCCCTGCCGCATTAAAATGACGCCCCGCAAATTCTGCGACTCGGCCAAATCCGGTTGGCGGGCATCAATCGCGTCAAGATTGATTAGCGCTTCCGAATAATTATTTGCGTCAAACTCGCGAAAGGCCTTGTCGTACATCGCCTCGAGTTCCGCCTTAGAGGGGGCAACATTATTTGCCGCGAAAGAACTGAACACTAAAACGGCGATCACCGCGATTTTCCGAATCTTCATTCCAGTATGCATACAACCTTTGCTCGCGACCGATGACAAGCCTAAAATTTTGCAGAAATTCCAGCCCGCTTCAGATGCCCATAATAGCACAAACCGCACCTTGGAATCGGACTAATTTCGCCCCCGATCTCTGTTGCTGACTCCCACGGGATTAGAGCCTACCAGGTCGCTGCAAATTCGCCTGATTTCAAGCTACTTCACGCATCTTTCAGGATGTTAAGATTTGCCACGATGCGCAGACCTTCCAACGTGAGATTGGGATGGACCGCCTCGATCTCATTCAATCGCGCCGCGATTAGCTTCGCGTAACCACCCGTGGCCACAATGTGAACTTCGCCGCGCGAAAATTTTTCGGCTGCAATCCGTGAAATAATTTCGCGAACCAAGCCGCGATAACCAAATACCGCGCCGGCCATCATCGCATCGATCGTCGACCTTCCGATCGCCCGGCGCGGTTCTCTTAGAGAGAGCTTCGGCAACAGCGCCGTGCGTTGATAAAGAAAATTTGTCATCGCCTCCAAACCCGGCGCGATCACGCCCCCAATATACTTTTTTTGATGCGAGATAATATCAAAGGTCACAGCCGTGCCGAAATCGACCACGATCGCGGGGCAACCATAGAGCGCGACGACTGCTGCTGCATTCGCCAGACGGTCGGCGCCGATCGTCTTGGGCGCTGGATAGTCTATCCCAACGCCGAGCTTTAATTGTGAACCCAGCCACAGTGTTTTTATTTTTCCCGCAGCCATTTTCACGACACGGTTTTTCTTCGGCACGACCGAAGACACAACAAACGCATCGATCTTGCGGCCCTTCAGGAAGCGCCGGAGATACGCGCTCGTAAGCTTGCTCGTTGCAATCCGGCTTGGCCGGCCGATTCGCGCTCTCGAAGCGAAAGCAAGTTTCGTGAACGAGTTGCTGATGTCGATCAACAGATAGTTTTTCACACGGTTCATTGAAGGAAGGCGCGCGCGCCCAGCACGCGCTACCGCGAAGCCTGCGCCCCGTCAAGTCCGCCAGCCGGACGGACTCGTCCTGCGGCGAGCTTGCGACGTTTCACCGCAACAAGTAGCCTCCGGTTTGTGAGAAAATTGGTTAATCGACCTCGCCGATTGCGAAGTTCATCAGCTATCCGCAATCTCGTGCGTGAAACCCAATTAAGCGCGCACGATTTTGTTTTGCCGCTCTTTGTCAGCGAAAAATTGGGGAAACGTCGCGCGATCGCGAGCATGCCCGGTGTCTTCCAATTTTCGCTGAAGGAAATTGTCGATGAAGCGCACCGCGCTCAGGATTCAGGACTGCAAGCGATTCTACTTTTCGGAATTCCGGCAGAAAAAGACGAACAAGCCAGCGGTGCTTACGCAGAAAACGGCATCGTCCAAAAGGCGCTCCGCGCGATCAAAACAAAATGCCCCGATCTCGTCGCCATCACCGACGTTTGTTTGTGCGAATATATGAGCCACGGCCATTGCGGCGTCACCCGCATCGACGGCGATCATTTTCACGTTCTGAATGATGAGACTGTCGATCTTTTGGTAAAGACAGCGCTTTCGCACGCGAAAGCCGGCGCCGACATGGTGGCACCGAGCGACATGATGGATGGCCGCATTAGGGCAATTCGCGAAGCGCTCGACGTTAACGGTTTTCAAGAAACCGGCATCATGAGTCACGCGGCGAAATTTGCGTCGGCTTTTTACGGACCGTTTCGCGATGCCGCGGAAAGTCCGCCGCAATTTGGCGATCGCCGTTCTTATCAAATGGACTGCGCCAATGCCGATGAGGCGTTGCGCGAAGTCGCCCTGGACGTTGCCGAAGGGGCCGACATCTTAATGATCAAACCGGCCCTGCCGTACATCGATATTTTGTGGCGGGTGCGAGAGCGATTCGGCAAGCCGACTGCCGTTTACCACGTGAGTGGCGAATACGCTATGGTCAAAGCCGCGGCGGAAAAAGGAATTGTCGATGAACGCGCGGCCGTTCTCGAAATCATGACCTCTCTCAAACGCGCCGGCGCTGACATCATCGTCACCTATTGGGCGCGGGACTTAGCGGAATGGACGCGCCAGTAACGAGTGTTCGCGCTGATCTAATTAAGAAGCCGCTAATCTTCCGAGATCGGAACGAGCAAATTTCGTCCGGTCATTTCAGCGGGCTTGGGCATTCCCAACAGAAACAATAACGTTGGAGCCACATCTGCGAGGATACCGTCCTGGCAACGAAATCGCGCCGCGTCGTGCGCGACGTAAATGCAATGGACCAGGTTGGTGGTATGCGCGGTGTTGGGTGAACCATCAGAATTGCGCATCTGTTCGCAATTCCCATGGTCCGCAGTGACGAGACACTTGCCGCCAAGATCGAGAAGCGCCGGCACAATTCGCGCGACGCATTCGTCGACTGTTTCAACAGCTTTGATTCCGGCAGCAACGACGCCGGTGTGCCCAACCATGTCGGCGTTAGCGAAATTAAGAACGATCAGGTCGTGACTGGCCATTCGCGCGAGCACCTCGTCAGTGACAAGCCGTGCGCTCATCTCTGGCTGCAAATCGTAGGTCGCAACTTTTGGCGATGGCACAATCTTGCGGTCCTCGCCTGCAAAAGGGCGCTCAATTCCTCCGTTAAAGAAATAAGTGACGTGTGGGTATTTCTCGGTCTCGGCAATGCGCAATTGCGATTTACCAACGGCGCTCACAACTTCACCCAGGATGTGACTCAATTGCTGGGGAGCAAAAATGTAAGGCGACGGATACGTGACATCGTATTGCGTCAGCGTAACAAAATGAACTTGCGGACAGACCTCGCGATCAAAGCCCTTAAAATCCTTAATTAAAAATGCTTGCGAGAGTTGCCGGGCACGGTCCGAACGGAAATTAAAGAACAAAACCGTGTCGCCATCGCGAATCCGCTGCTCATTTGCGTGCCCGAAAACAAGCGGCGGCATGAACTCGTCGGTTTTGCCGAGTCCATATTGCCGATCCAAAGCTTCCGAAGGCGACAGCTGGGAAGATTCACCGCGTCCGAGAACGACAGCATCCCACGCCTTTTTCGTTCGATCCCAACGATTATCGCGATCCATCGCAAAATATCGGCCGACAATTGTCACGATTTGCGCGCCACTTTGCTTCAGCTCCTTTTCGCAAATCTTCAAATACCCGCGCCCACCTGTTGGTGACGAATCACGTCCGTCGGTGAATGCATGGATGAAAATTTCGTTCACCCCCGCCGCTTTAGCTGCGTTCGCCAACGCGATCATATGCAAGTAATGGCTGTGCACACCGCCGTCCGACACCAACCCAAGAAGGTGGAGGCGATGGCCGCGCGCCGAAGCAAGAGCTTCCTGCAGGACGCTATTGCTCGAAAGTTCGCCGGCAGCGATCGCTTTGTTGATCCGCGTCAGGTCCTGATAAACGATTCGGCCGGCGCCCAAATTGAGATGGCCTACTTCCGAGTTTCCCATCTGTCCTTTCGGCAAACCAACGTCGAGACCGCTGGCGCTAAGTTTCCCTCCGGGATAATCGCGGTAAAGCTTGTCGTGAAAAGGCGTGTGAGCCAGCAACGTGGCGTCTCCGTTCTGCTCGCGTTTTTCCCAACCGCCAGGGTTAATTCCCCAGCCATCGCGAATGATGAGCATGACCGGGATCGCCATATTGGGCGCACTCTGCCGACGATTTCGAAGATCGACAAGCGGTTCTTTCGTTGACAAGGCAAACCGCCCGCAGCTACATCGCCCTCGTGAAGTGGCGTAATCGCTTGCTCGCGTTCTTGTGCCTGATCGCTTTTGCCGGTCTCGGCATTCTCTATTTTCAACACTGGGTCGTACAAAAACCTTTTGGAATCATTTTATTCATCGGCGAAGGACTGACTCCCGGGCGATTGGCCGCCACACGAGCATACGTCGGAGGCGCCGATTCACGTCTCGCCATCGATTCGATGACTCATTGTGCTTTGATGACCAATTACTCGAACGACTTCGCCACTCCCGACCAGGCAGCCGCCGCGAGCGCGATTGCTACGGGAGAGAAAGTGAACAATCGGGCGATTGCTGTCGATGCTGATGGAAAGCCGTTAACGAGCATCATTGAGTTGGCGCGCGAACACGGACGCGTGACTGGCCTCGTGACCAACGCTAGGTTAACAGATTCGACGAACGCGGCGTTTTATTCGCATCCGGCCGATCCGACGGACGTCGATGCGATTGCACTTGAACTCGCGCAAGGTGGAAAAATCGATATCGCTATGGGCGGCGGCGGCGCTTGTTTCATCGCAAAAACAAATGCCGGTCGCCGGCAAGACGACCGCGACCTACTGCTTGAGTTGCGTCACAACGGCTTCGACGTCGTCCGCACCAAAGCAGAACTGGAGGCGATTCCAATCTGGCGGCGTCCGAAACTTTTTGGCGCTTTCGCCAATGAAGATCTCGCGTTCACCGACCAGATCCAGGAGCGAAGCCAACAACCGAGTCTTTCCGATATGGTTCAGCGAGCAATTGAATTGCTCCAGTACAACCGGCGCGGATATCTGCTCATCGTCGATGCGGGATTGATGCGCAAAGCCGCGCAAGATAACAATGCAGAAAGAACTTTTAGTGAAATGGCCGAGTTGGATCGAGCGGTTTCAGTTGCCCAACGTTACGCTGGGCAAAAATCGACAATCCTTGTTTGCGGCGATGTGGGAATTGGGGGTTTGAGTTTGAATGGCTTCCCGTTTCGCAAAGACAGCGGAATAGGATTGCTCGGCCTCAACTCTTCCGGCGAGCCATGGAACACGTGGGCGAGCGGGCCAAGAAGCGCACGATCGTACGGCGCCGCGAAAATGGAAGCCGCGGAAGCTGGCGAGCATGACGCAAGCGGCACGGCGGAGGGACAGGAATTGGAACCAGCCGCGTTCTATTCGAAATCAGCGCTCAATACTGTTGACGACGTCGTCGGATTCGGAAGCGGACCGGGAACCGAAATGCTGCACGGTTCGATCGACAATACGGCGGTTTTCAAACTTATCGGCGACCAGCTGTGAGCCTCGTCCGCGAAGCGGCAACCGTTGAGCCGAAAAACAAAAAGCCCGTCGATCGGTATCATTCCGAAGGACGGGCTTTTTAAAAGAGATCGATCCTACTCGCTATTGGGAAGTATCTCAGGAACGAAAGTAAACGGCGGCGGATCCGGAAGTGAAAGCGGAGGACCTTCTGCGGGAGGTTCCGGACCTTCTGCGGGAACATCCTTGGAATCCTTTGCATCTTTGCCGTCTTGGACCGTCTTACCATCGGACTCAATTTCGCTCCGACCAGTTCCGCTTGCATTCGAAGCCATCAAGTTGGCCGATTGATTTCCTCCTCCGAAAGCGGCAATCTCGGCCACTGAAAAGGAGGCGTCCTGCTGCACAGCCGAATTCCATTTTACCATGATGTATCGGCCAGTGGTCGCTGGGAAATCGATCGCCGCGCGGCCCGTGCCGTTATCGGTTACCGAGCCAACTGGTTGCAAATTCTTTTGAACCACGTCATTAACACGCAGAGTCCGCGGCGAATTGTCTACGCCAGAAGAACTCGTCATCTCGCCGCCAGGCAAGGATTGGAGAACATAGAAATCGACGCTTCCCTGTCGCGGCGAATAAACAGCAGAAATACGACGCAAGGCCGTTGGCTTTCCAAGATCAACCACAGCGGTAGGCATGGCGTCATTCGCGGCAAAGTTGTAACTCGTTGCCGGTTGATCATCGATCATGTTATTCGCCTGCTTGAGATCGTCGCCCGAACTGACATAGAGTGCGCGCGCCTTCGCGTGCAAGTCGGTCACGTTGTAACCAATCAACGCGATGTTCTCGGACTTGTCTGCGACGGCAAGTTTGCGCGCCCGCGGCATTGTAAAATCCGAGACAGCTGCGGCGGAATAAACTCCCAATCCGGCGATGTGGCCGGATTGAGTTACATCAAAGGTGAGCCTGACATACTTTGCTTCGGCCGGACCGATTTTCGCTTTTACCGAATCGGGAGTTAGCTCTTGATTCGAAACGTCGTGCCACTGTGGGCTATTGGTCGGAAGTTTTGCGTTCGCCGTCGCAATGATCAGGTTTCCTTTTGCCCCACTGTTCAGAAATGAAATCTTGTCGATGTTCTCAATTTTCGACAAAGACACGATCAAGGTTGTTTTGCCGCTGGACAGCGCATAATCAACCGTAGGATCGGCGCACAAAAGAGTGGCCTCGCGACTTTCCAACTTTGAATTTAGATACAAATTCGCGATTGGATTGCTTTGCGGTGCGGCTTCTACTTGCGCACCACAATCATAGCGGGCGAGATTTTGGGGATAAGCCGGCGCCTGCTCAACGGTGAGTGGCGGGACTCTTTGGAGAACCAAATCTGCTGCGATCAACCCGGAAGTGCTTAACGCAAGACAGCAACCGAAACCGCAGATTTTGACTAGACGAGAAGTATATGCGCTCATAATTTCCATAGCTACAAAAAGGATGATAGACTATCTGCCTTGCCGTTTGCAATACAAATCTTCAGCCTAGTCGTAACTTTTTGCCACCTACTGTCGCCGAACGCCAATCTCAATTTTTCGTGCTGGGCGGGCAATCCCGCTCAAACTGAAACTCGCACTGAAGAATTGCAAACTTTCGGAATGTCTTAATTTCTTTGCCGGCCTAACAAGATGGCCGCCATCCTACTCGATCTAGTTCTTCGCGTATAGAGCGCCCGAAGCAGCGCGATATTTTCGACCGCCGGCGTACGCGTAAAGCGGGATATAGCTGTTGTTCCCTAGCTGAGCCGAAGAGCACGCCGACCAGTTAAATGTCGGATCTAGCATATAGGTCCCATTCGCTGTGTTCCACTCCACCCATGCGTGGGTCTTGGCGCTGGACGCTGTCCGTCTTCCGATAACGAGACGAAGATTGTCCGCACCGTGCGCATGCATTTTTTCATAGAGCGCCACGGCCTTTCCTTTGCAATCAGCTGCTCCACCGGTGTAAACCTCGTGGGGAGTCTTCCATTCTTGCGAAAATCCATACGGAATACCTCGGAGATCCCCGATCCATTGGTTCACTAAGCCCAATGAGAGATCCTGCTTGCTTTCGTTCGCTTTCGAGAACAGAGCTGGACGGATTCTCGTGATTTGCCGATCATAAGAAGTCGCGGCCACATTGAGGAAAAGTGATCCGGCAAAGCAGGAAATCGATGAAAGGCAGATCAGTCCGAGGATAACCAGACCAACTTTCTTCATAGTAGCGTAAGGAGATATGCTTATGGTAATCATGCCAATTATGATTCCTATAAGCACTAGCTGTGCCAGACGACGAGCTTGAAGAGATCGTGGACCTGCCCGCCCTGTCGGACTCCGAGGATCCGAGGAGCTTCCCTTTGCAATGGCCGCCCGCTACAGCAACCGTCTGTCAGAGACTTTCATCGATTGTGCCCACCCCCTTAATAAATGTCGCCTGCATAGCTCATTCGGCTACGCAGACGCTGAGAAAGAGTTTGCTGCCAGGCGTAAGCGGGAAAGTTTCCGGCGCCCTCAATCAATGTCCTCCGCCTTTAGGCAACAAGTCACCCGGTTGGGGGTGAAAAACGCAAACGGGATCCTTCTCGCTTTACTCCAGTCAAGCCTGAAGGAGCGATCATTCCCGGGGTCCACGGCTTCAAGAGCGGTGGACCCGCCAATCAGATCAATCTAGCGATGGTTCGATCCGGCCTCCTAGCGCGTCCGACGAGTAGTTATGCTTGGGTCGAGGGAAAGCATGCCGATGACAGAGGTCCCGCCGTTGCGCAAGAGTTCACCTCCCTGCACGACGTATATCGGCGATGCGCTGTCTACCTGCTGGCCCCTAACGACAACGCGCTGCGGAATGCGACTATCGGTCACGTAAACCCAAATAGCTCTTGGTTTCACGACCGCGCTTTTCAATTGATCCTTTTGCGTCGAGTCCTTGCTTTTATCTTTGGACCCGATTGGTGCTCCTACCGCCGCGCCGAGCATGAAACCCATGCAGGCGACTCCAGCGAGAGATGTCCGAACGAATGATGTTAGTTTCATATGTGTCAAGGATAATTGTAAATTATTCCTATGGCAAGAATGTTTTGGAACGAAGCCAGAAACTCGGCCTTTGCGATGAAGCGCGCAAAGGCATTATGACAAAGGATTCACACCCGGATGCCGATAACCGGCTCCTCAGTGACTCGGTTCTTTTCATGCTTTCCCCCCGATCTCAGCGGGAACTCCACCTTCATCCTAATTCACTCCTGCGGCTTCGGTCAGCCTTATAAGGAGAATGGAGCACGCAGAAATGCATTTATTTGGTCCGAGAGGCCGTAAGTCATTCCACGCGCATAACCCTTACAGTTGAAACACCTTCGATAAACATCTTATATCCAAATGAATCCCGATAAATAACCACTTTTGGATTTTCGATGGACGAATGTGTAACTATGTCCGCGTTTGTAGGCTTCCACGATTCCCCGTTTGCGAGGCGAAAAACCGTTCTTAGCCCGTAGCCCTTGAAAGTGCCGACAATGTTGCTTTCGATCACCTCCGGGGGACGCACCTTCCGCTCTTTCACGGCACGATCTACAGCCTCCGTGGAAGCTACAGCGGCGGCGTCTTTTTGTTTTCCCGCTACGTAATCTCTAATAAATCCATCCAATACCGCCCGTTCATCACTGGTGAGTTTACCAAGACCCGCCCTTTCGTAGGTGTCGTGATCCATGATCTTCTCAAGGCCGCCAAACGCCGCGTCCTGTGCTAATGCTAAATGCGCCACGCCGATAGCGAGTAGTGCTGTGAAACAAAATTTCTTCATAGTGCCTGGATTATTCTGCTGATAGTGCAAACTCGTTGCGGCAAGGTCAAATTGCAAAATTGCAATCTCGACCAATCGGAGGTGCCCAAGAGAAGGGGACGTCGGACGCAGAGGAGAACTGGAGACAAGAACTCACCAGGGAAAGCAGAAGATTGGATCGTCCCTGAGTGAAAATGCGCCACAAGATATGCGTAGGAACCAGAGGGAGATCTCCCTCCGCCACCCTCGACCTGCGCCTCCACTTAAACGCACCGCCGCGTTGCGGAACAGCTATCGGTCGAAGGAAACGCAAAGCAGCATTCCTCACGTTCCAGTCCACCCTCAAAGCAACAGCGGCCGAGCCCTTCGGGCTCGGCCGCTGCGGAATTAACTATCGGAGTTTCGCCTTAGAACTTCTTGTTGATCTCGAAGTAAACGAATTGGCCGTACGGATCGTAGGTTTCCAGGCTTGTGTTGCTATTATCGCCTGTCACGGTAGGCGGTTGCTCGTTGAACATATTATTGCATCCGACCGTAAGCGTGGTGTTATCCAGCATCTTCTGGAGCGGGCTGAGCGATCCGGGAGCGGCGGCAGCAACACTCTTTCCCTCCTTGGCGTCTTTGGCGTCAACCGCGGCGCCTGGGGCCGGCGTTTCATGAAACGTATACGACAGGCGACCATCCATGGTCCAGAAGGCGTTGACTGGAGTAAGTGTACTTTGGTCTACCTGTGACGGATCTTGCCCCACGGAATTTAGCACCTCAGGAATGTAGTTAACATTCAGAGACAGCACAAATCCCTGCCAACGATGTTCGACAAGGAACGTAATCTTGTAATCGGGAGTGGCGTCAGAGCCTTCCGCTTGGATCAAGCCGGAGACGTTAAAATAGGGGCTCTGCGCGTTAAGCCTTTCATCTTGCTTGGTGAAAACAACCGAGTTAATGCCGAGCTCCAGTTGCCCCCAGCGCTGCAAGTCCACGTCATAATGCGCAGAGAGGTCAAATCCCTCCACGCGAAAAGCACCAATGTTTTGTACTACATCGAGATAGTAGGTCGTAAGCATATGGCCGGTCAACTGTCCCGGAGCAGTAATTGGATGCGATCCGAGCATGCCTGGGAAATTGCCCATTGCAACCAGACTGGCATACGGCGAGGCCGGCCCAAGGTTCTCAACGCTGGTTAGGATAACGCCGCCGCCGATCGGGGTGGCAATATTTTGTTCCAGCGTACGGAAATAATCGACCGTGAAGGTCAAACCAGGGACATAGTGCGGACTATAGACGAAACCCGCGGTGTAGGACTCCGCCGTAGCAGGCGTAAGATTAGGATTGGAACCGGACTCGACCTGTGCTTGGTCCTCAGGCCCGGCGCCTTTGCCAAAGTCAATGGTAGGTGAAAAGCCCTCGGAAACCGGGCCATAGAGTTGATACAGGGTGGGCGCAACAAAGGAGTTCGAATACGTCGCACGCAGGGTCAGGTCTTTGATCGGTTGATACCGCAGAGTGTACTTCGGAATTTTTGAGTCGGTGCTGATTCCTTCGTAATGATCGTAGCGTCCGGAAAGTCCTATATTTAGGTTATAGATGCCCGGAATGTTCATCTCCGACCCCACGATAGGAATGGCTAGCTCACCGTAGAAAGAATCAATAGCTCGGCCGCGGTTGATTTCCTTGATCGGAACTGAACCAATGAAATTCTCGAGCGAGTCACTAACCTTAAACCCTTCAATTCGGTATTCGGCGCCGACAGAGACACCAAGAGGGCCGCCTGGAAGAGTTATAGGAAATCCGACAATCTTAGCATCGAAATCCCTTTGGTAGGAATCCTGTTTACGGATGTCTTCTCCAAAGATTGTCGAGAACTCAGACATTGGGATTGCGGTCCGCCCCACCAATGGATCGACCGCGAAAAAGTCGAGGTAGCCGCCGGGGTTGCTGGTGGCGGTGGGGGCGAGGCCGCTGCCGTTGCCGTTTTCGATTAGGTTGTTTAACGCGCTCGCGTTAACGAGACCGCCGTTCACGAAATCAATGCTGTAGTGGCTATAGTAAGTGGCTACTTCAGCGTACCAATCCTGGTTGATTTGCGATTTGAGGCCGCCCAAAACTCGATAGAAACTTCCATCGTTCATAAAGGTGCGGGGAGCGAAGGCGTTATAACGCTGAAGTGCAATGAGAGTATAGGCGCCACCACCTGTGGAATACTGATCAATCGATGACGTAAACGGATTGAAAGGAGCGGGCGCGCCTCGATTTTCGGCGATAGTTGGCTCATTGGTCGCGCTAACCGCCATAGTCGGATCAAAGTTTGGGTTATTGCGTATAGATCCCAGTATTATTACAGGTGGCTGGCTAGTGTTGCTTATCGGCTGGGCGTTTAGGAAACTGAGGTTGTGGTTATGCGTATACAGGAAGTCTCCAAAAACCTCCAACTGCTTGCCGAAGATTTGGTGCGTAAACGACGCATATGCATTGGTGTCCGAGACATCCAGGGTGCTTGTTGGTCTCTGGCTTAAATCATAAGTATGAATAAAGGCTGATGTAACACTCGTGTATGAGCCAGATAAGGCACCGAACCCCGCAGCCGGAGTAGTCGCTCCCGCGACTACCGCTGGGTTATCGAAGGGCGAATTTAGAGTGGGAGGTGCAAATGGGGTGAGCGGATTAAACCCAAGTATCTCGTGATGGCCGTTAGCGTCTATACCTTCGCCGGGAATCGTCCCAGTTATGCCACCCTTTCCGGTCCCCGATGAGTAATCGCGCTGGCGCGCGAAAAGTGGGTCTTCTTCGTAATATTGGAAGCCCGCCGTGACATGCGTGTCTTCATTACCGACACCCGCAATGACCCAGGCTTTACGTTCCGCAATCGCGCCGTCGACGGTAAATCCATAGTGATATCCCATATCAACGCCGGTAAAATCGTCTTTAAGAAAGATGTTAACCACGCCGCCGACCGCCTCTGATCCATAAAGGGTGGAAGCACCGTCCTTTAGGACTTCGATCCGGCTAATGAGAGAAGTGGGGAAAAGGTTTACGTCTTCAAACTGGGCTCCGCCAGTGGCGATGGCCGCATCATCTGCCACGCGCCGGCCCCCCAAGAGCGTGAGTGTTGGCAAGCCACGGATTGAAATGATTGCGCCTCCTTGAGTGAAGCCGGAAGCAATATTCGCGTTGGTATTGCCGATGTTGCCGCCACCAACAAAGTCCGGATTGCGCTTTTGCAGAATGGTCAAGACATCTTGCTGTCCTGAGCGGTCAATGTCCGCCGTAGTTACCGTATCAACAGGCTCAGCGGTCACTTCCTCGGCGGTGGGAATATTCGAACCGGTGACTACGACTGCTGTAGTCGTCGCTTCGCCCGGAAGGTTTTGAGCGCTGGCGCTCGTTGCTATGAATAAAGGAAGTCCGACGCTCGCTACGAAAGCGATGCGGATGAATTCTGATTTCTTAAACATGTTTCTGATCATTTGTTTCTCCATTGGTTTGGCTAGGTTTGCGCTAGGCTTTAATTAAGAATTTGGCCTCTGACAAGGTTTTTTTTCACTTTTTTGAAAATATTTTGAACGGGCACCGCAGGACATTTGTCTCGCCGCAACTCCGTTTCCTGCCGTTCTATCGGATTCCCCAACGCCTGCCTAGCAAAAAAAAACAAAAAAATGCGGGGCTATTACAGCGCAAATTTCGCCAAGCGGGCGGATAGAATTGCATCCCACAGCGCGGCGGCATTAGTTTCCTCACACCAGATACAACCACGCCCTCATGTTTACCGGTTTGATTGAAGAAGTTGGCACTGTGCTTTGGATCCGCGCGACTGAAGACGGCACGCAATTACAAATCGCCGCGCCGCATATCGCCACTGACATTCGCACGGGCGAGAGCGTGGCCGTTAATGGATGTTGTCTCACGGTTTCCGCATACCGCGGCGAACAACTCACCTTCGATCTTCTCGATGAAACTCTCGACCGCACAAATCTAAAAACTCTGCGGCGCGATAGTCGCGTCAATCTGGAGCGGCCCCTCACTGCGGACGGCAGACTTGGCGGACATTTTGTTCAAGGTCATATCGATTGCGCAGCGCAAGTTCTCTCGTTCAACGAAGCCGGCGCGGATTATCGTCTGGAAGTCGAATTGCCTGCCGAGTTTTCCCACTACCTCGCTCATAAGGGATCGGTCTCTCTCAACGGAATCAGCCTTACGGTCGCGGAAGTGTTGCCGGAAAGTTTCGCGACTTGGATCATCCCTCATACGAAACGTCATACCAATCTTGATACCGCTCAGAAGGGCGACTGGATTAATATCGAGTTCGACGTTCTGGCAAAGTATCTGGAGCGCCTGCTGGAACGCCACCCCCCGCAAAAGGATGGTTGATCCCGTTCTCGGCCCGGGGGCCCATGCCGGTCGTGTGCTCCAACTCTCTTTATATTATATAGAGATAACGTATGGGCTACTTCGCTCCGAACCCCAGGATCACCGCCGGGATCGTTCGCAGTAGAATCTCAAAATCCAGGGCGAGCGACCAGCGATCGATGTAGTCCAGGTCGAGCTTTACCCAGTCGCGAAAGTCTCGCACCTGGTTGCGGCCGCTTATCTGCCAGAGGCAGGTCAGGCCGGGCTTTACACTGAGCCGGCGGCGTTGTGCTGTGTTCTCAAATTTTTCGACTTCATAAAGCGGCAGTGGGCGCGGACCAACCAAACTCATGTCTCCCATCAGCACGTTTACCAACTGCGGAACTTCATCGAAACTCGTGCGCCGGAGCCACCGCCCAAACGGCGTGATGCGCGGATCGCGCTCCACTTTAAAAACCGGGCCGTGCATTTGATTAAACGGCTCGAGCTCGGCCCGCCGCATCTCCGCGTCGTCGGACATTGAGCGAAATTTGTACATGACAAACGGTTTCCCGTACTTCCCTGCGCGATGCTGACGAAAAACCACCGGCCCCTTGGACGTCATCCGAATGATCAAGGCCGCGATCACCATCGGAACGGCCATTACCACCAGAGCAATAAAAGCGCCGACGCGATCGATTATGCCTTTTAATAGAAGCGCCCATGAAACTTCCGGGGTCGAACGGAAAACGAGCATCGGCCTGCCGGCAAAAGCGTCGAAATCCGGTTTCGAGATCGATGTATGAATAAAATCCGCCACCAGCCACGCGGGAACGCCTTCAATTTCACAAGCCCCTATCGCTTCTTCAATGCGATTAAGTTGGCTATGACCAGCGGCAAAAATTACGCGAGACACAGCATGTTTATGCATTGCCTCGATTAAATCGGAGAGCGGTTGCTTATCGATGTCGATCCGTCCCGCCACGTTCATCAGCAGTTGTTGCTCCGTCGTGAAGGAGCGTTCCAGGCTGGCGATGTCTTCCGGCAAGCCAGCGAGCAATATCCGTTCGCGCAGCTCTCCGCGAATCGCTCGACCGCGGACGTAACTGACGATTACTCGCTCTTTCAACAGCAACAGGAGCATGGCGATCAGGATGGACAACAACGGCACGGCACGGCTGGTCAGCGGCAGTCGCAGGAAAATCACGCAACCGCTGACAATCATACTTAAACCGATCATCGCCCGCACGATCTGGGCGAACGTCTTCCATTTTGTCTTGGTCAGCGGCGATTGATAAAAGCCCTGGATATCGAGCAGGATTGGGCCGAACGGCATGACCACAATCAGAAGCCATTGGTAACTTTGAAAAGGCTCGATCGTCTTGGTCAAATCGAACCAGTACGTGGCGTAAAACCGGAGGGTGTGCGCGGCGAGCAGCGAAAACGCCAAAAGAACTGCATCGATCAACTGTTGCAGTTGCGTATTTAGTTCCTGCCTCTGTGTCAGCATGTTAAAAAAAGCGCGACCTAAGCTTGACCGGCAAGTTCTTCCGGAAACACCTAAGATATGACAGCGCGCACAACGGTCAAAACTAGCAGAACCCGTGCACAGATCGTCGGAGTAATCGCTTCCAGCTCGGATTTGCGCTTCGCGTCACGCATGACGACCCCGCCCGACCTGTTCGAGCTTCGGCTCGATCACTTAATCGGATTGCTCGACGAACTGGAAAAGAAGATGCCGATCTTGCGCGCGCCACTCATCATCACGGCGCGCCATCCGGACGAAGGCGGCGCAAATCGATTGTCGATCCAACAACGCCGGGAGTTGCTTTTGCGCTTTCTTCCGCGCGCCCGTTATGTCGATGTGGAACTGCGCTCGGTAAAAGAGCTGCGGCCTGTTCTCGAACTCGCGCGTAGAAAAAAGATTCATCGGATAATTTCGTTCCACGATCTGAAAAAGACGCCAAGTGTTCGCACCTTAAAAGCAAAGGCACGCGCGGCTACGTCCGCCGGCGCAAACAGTCTAAAGATCGCCACACGCACGGATACGCCGGCTCAACTAGTGCGCTTGTTTGAGTTCTTTGTGAATGAAGATGTTGACCTTCCCATCAGCGCGATGGGCATCGGTCAACTTGGCGCCGCTTCGCGCGTCGCTCTCGCGCAACTCGGCTCGGTTTTCACTTACGCGTCGATTGGCCAATCAACCATTGAAGGTCAATTGTCGATCCGGCAATTGCGCTCCGCCTTCACTGCGTTGAAGATTGCGTAGGGAAGGATTGGATACGCGATGGAAGGTTCTGTGAGTTTGCCGGCGCAAGTGCCAGTGATGCCGCTGCCGGGCGCGCTGCTGTTTCCGCATGCCCTGTTGCCGCTTTACATTTTTGAAGAACGCTATCGCGAGATGCTCGAGCACGCGCTTTGTCATCACCGCATGTTTTCGGTTGCGCTGATCAAACCCGAACGCGGCGAATGGGAGTCGCCTTCGGATTTTTTTCACGTCGCGGGGGTTGGACTTATCCGTGCCTGCGTCGGTCGAGCCGATGGCACTTCCAATCTAATCCTCCAGGGGCTGGAACGCGTGCGCTTCATCGGCTTCGAGCAGGAAACGCCTTTCCCGATCGCAACAATCGAACCAATCGAGTGCGAAGATTCTTCCTCGGTCGAAACGGAAGCGCTCGCAGCGAAAGTTCTCGAGCTCTATTCGAAATTGCGAACTAAGGGGCGCGAACTTCCGAAGAAAATCGATCGTTATCTTTCCGATCTGAATGATATGGAGATGCTCGCCGATCTCATGGCCTCGACTTTCGTCAACGATCCGTTACGCCGGCAACAAGTGCTCGAAGAGCTCGTGCTCAATCAGCGCCTGCGTCTGGTCATTCAATATCTCCGCGAAGAAATCGGCAGCGCCGCTACCTGATGAACGAATGTCCCGAACGATATAATTCGATGTGTCCGCGAATTCCCTCGGCCTAGCGCTACATTTCCGGAATCGATAGCCACTGCAAAGCAGTTTCGGCCGTTTTTATTGCATCGGGAAAACGAGTCGCCCCAGATATAGCCAATATGCGATGTCTGTCCGTAGACGAACAAAGTCATCAACACCAACAACAAGCCAAGAATCCACTTTTGGTTCCACGCAGACGGACGGGCTTACCGTTTCTTTTGATTGGCAATGTGAAGAAGTCCATTCGACTCATTCAATTTCGATCGAGCTACAGTTAAACACTTAATGTAATTGTCGATCTTGCGGGGCGGTCGAATCTTTTTTCCAGTCCGGAATTATTGATTAACGGATATCACGAAAGGGTTGTCCTGAGCGATAAAGTGCGATTTGCGCGCGAAGTAGCTCGACTAACGCCATATTGCCGGAATTGGTAGCTAACGGCAACGCATTCTCAGCGGTCTTTATCGCGTCGGCGAAACGGCCGGTCTCAGCGTAAGCGGCAGCAAGGGTTGCGCCGATGATCGGATTTCCGCTCTCTTTTTGATTTGCGGATTCTGCGAGTTCAACAGCTTTGGCACCGTCACGAATGCGTGCCTCCGGGCTTGTGGCCAGAACCCAAGCCAGATCCTTCTGCGTTTGAGCGTCATGAGGATCGATTGTGAGGGCCCGACGCAAATGAGATACAGCCTCGTCCACGCGCCCGTTTTGCAAAAGGGTATTAGCTAGATTGGAGTGGGCCGGCGCATAGGCCGGGTTAATATCGAGGGCTTTTTGCAAATGGACTAAAGACTCATCCACGCGTCCGTTTTGCAAAAGCGCATAACCAAAATTGTTCTCTGTTACGTCACTGTCGGGATTTAATTCAACAGCTTTTTGTAAATGCCCCATTGCTTCATCGATCTGGCCTTTTCGAAGTAACGCGTTCCCGAGATTGCTTTCAGCTTCGGCCAAAACCGGGTTCAATTTTAAAGCCTTTTCGAAGTGGGCGATGGCGTCATCCACTCGTCCTTTCTGCAAAAGAGCGTTACCTAAATTATAATAGGCCTCGGCGTGATCAGGACGTAATTGCACAAACTTTTCCAAGTGAAAAATGGCCTCATTAATTTGCCCCTTCCGAAGCAGAGCATCGCCTAGACCGCTGTGAGCTTCCGGCTCGTACTTGAAGGATCCTTCCAGCGCTTTCCGGTAGTTGGTGATGGCTTCATCGATCTTATCCTTTCGAAGCAAGGCGTTGCCTAAATTATAGTAGGTTTCCCGGCGATACGATTCTTTATGATCCTGGCGTAATTCCAGGACTCTTTGGTAATGAAGAATTGCCTCATCGATTCGTCCCTTTTTAAAAACGGCTTCGGCGAGATTGTTGTTGGCAATGTCGCTATTCGAATTCACCGCGAGCGCATGTCTCCAGAGGGATTCGCTCTCCCGCCAATACGAAGTCTGATGCCATGCGGACAAGGCCAAAGTGGCAAGAGCAATGGTTGCTCCGGCGACTAAGATTCCTCGGCGACTTCGCCATGAGCGCGAAAGATCGGCTATCGTCCAAGTGAGCGCAAAACAGAGCCCGATTTGGGGCAAATAAGTGTAGCGATCGGCGTGCGCTTGCGATCCAACCTGGATCACTCCGATCACGGGTACCAGCATCACCAAATACCAAAGCCAGCCAGTGATAAGATAGGGATACTTTCGAGGCAACGCAGCCGCAACGACCGTGATCGTTATCAACAGCATAGCTGCAAGAGCGATCTCCCAAAACGGCAACTGATAACTGGGATGAGGATAATAGACCGTCAGGTTTACCGGCCAAATCAACTGCCAGATGTAGGTAAGGCAGCTTACCAGTGCGTTATTGATCCGCAGGGCCAACGGCAATTGCTCGAAGGAATTCATTGCTTCCTGCTGCGCGATAAATGTGGCAATGGACGACGCAACGGAAAACACGAGCAAAGGCAGCTTTTCCAAGACAAGGCGCCAGCGAAGAGTCCTGGACTCCATCGGCGACGACTGCGCGAATCGGCCGAGCGGCCAATAGTCCAACAACAGAAGAATAAACGGGATCGTGACCAGCATCGGTTTGGCCATCAACCCGCACGCGAACAAGACCGCCATCGTCGCGTAACGCCCAAGCGTGGGACCGCGCGCGTAACGCACATACGCCATCAGCGTGAGCATGAAGAAGACTCCGCTCAAGACGTCCTTGCGTTCCGCCACCCACGCCACCGATTCCACGTGCAAGGGATGAATGGCGAACACCGTCGCCACAAACGCGCTACGCCAAAGCGCACCCGTCATTTGCAAAAGCAAGAGAAAGAGCAGGAGCACAGCAATCGTGTGTAGCAGAACGTTGCTGAAGTGATGGCCACCAGCCTTTAACCCGTAGAACTGGCAATCGAGCATGTGCGAAATCCAAGTCAGCGGGTGCCAGTTGGCCCCATAACTGTGAGTGAAGGCCCAGCTAATTCCGTGCAGAGTCAGGCCACTCGCCACCACCGGATTTTCATAAACGTAAACCGGATCGTCGTAGTTGATAAATCCGTGCCGCAGGGTTTGCCCAAAAACCAGCCACGTGACCCCAACCAAAAAGACGCACACGCCAATCCGCACACCGCGAGAGCTAATCGGATTGCCACTAGATCGTTCCTTCCTCATCAAAAGTCTTATATGATAGGAGTCGCCGCCTGTCCGCAAACTTTGCTCCGAGTGAAACGACAACTACTTGGTAAGGCGAACCCGCCAGCTATAGTTAAGCCGTAGATCTGGGGCGGCGGTCGGATCTTTTTCGTCCCGTGCCTGCCGCAATTATTGATTAACGAATATCGCGAAAAGGATGTCCCGAGCGATAAAGTTCGATTTGGGCGCGAATTAGCTCGGTTAGCGCCACATTGCCAGAATCCGTAGCCAACTGCAAAGCAACCTCGGCCGTTCTTATTGCGTCGGGAAAACGACCCGTCTCAGCGTAAGCGGCGGCCAGTGTCGCGCCAGTGATCGGATCCCGGCTCTCTGTCAATTGGTTCGCACGTTCTGCCAGCTCGACTGCTTTGGCGCCGTCCCGGATGCGTGCTTCTGGCCAAGTCGCCAGCACCCAAGCCATATTCTTTTGTGCTTCGGGATCGTTAGGGTCGGTCGTCAGGACCTTTTGTAAATGTGAAATAGCCTCGTCCACGCGCCCCATTTGCAGAAGGGTGTTAGCCAGATTGAAATGGGCTGCGATGTAGTCGGGATCAATTTCGAGTGCCCTTTGCAAATGGGCAAAAGACTCCTCCACCCGTCCCTTTTGTAGAAGTGCATAACCAAGATCGCTATAAGCTGGGACGTAGCTGGGATCGATTTCCAAGGCCCTTTGTAAATGAGAAACCGCCTCGTCCACGCGTCCCCTCTGTAGAAGTGCGTGACCTAAGTTGTAGTGCACTGCGGCAACGCGATTGGGTTCGATTTCCAGGGCTCTTTGGAAATGAGCAAAGGACTCCTCTGCCCGTCCCATTTGCAGAAGTGCATAACCAAGAGCGTTTTGTGTTTCGACGTCGTCGGGATCTATTTCCAGGGCTTTTTGTAAATGAGCAATAGCTTCGTCTAGCCGTCCTTTTTGCATTAAAACAGCGGCGAAATTGTCCTGTGCCATCCAGGAAATCGGATTTTTTTCCAAGGTATCGCGCCACAATGTTTCGAGGTCCCGATAAATGCCGACTTGTCTCCAAGTGAGTACAGCCAGCAAGGCCAGCAAGGCGGCCGGAATAAACCGAGGCAACCGAGTCAACCCAGCCGCGGCGAGAACGATCAAGCCGACGCCGGCGAGGTATTGAAAATGGTCGGCAACGAACGAATAACGAAACGGAAAAATATTTACGAATCCAAGCGCGGGGAAGAGTGTGCCGGCAAAAAATAGCACCGCAACCAGTGGACCCCGCCCAATCCGCGTTCGCGCCCACCAAAGTGTCGCGATCACCGCTACCGCAGCCAACGGAAACAACCATTGCCAGCCGGAGCTTACGCTGATGTCCCAACGCGGATAAATAAAAGTGAGCTTCGCCGGCCAGAAAAGCTTGCTGGCATAAAACCAAAGCGCCCGGCCCGCAATCAAAAATCGTTGAGTGAATGTAAACGACCATGCCGCGCCCTGCGCTCCCACTTGATGTTGTTCAATCCAGACGGTGCCCAATCCCAAGCCGAGGCCAACTGCAAAAAATGGCAACAACAGCAAAACGTCCTTCCATCTCAACCGGCCGGTCTTCCACCAGCCCACCAGCAGCAGCGCCGCCGGTAACGAACAAGCCACGGTCTTACTCAATAAAGCGAACACGAACAAGGCCAGCGACGCGATATACAAATACCAACGCTGCCGGCTCGGATTTTCCGCGTCCCGCATCGCCGCAAAACGCAAATAGGCCAACGCCGCCGCAAAATAAAAAGCCGCCGACAGGACATTTTTGCGCTCGGTAATCCACGCGACTGATTCCACTTCCACTGGGTGCACCGCGAAAATTGCTGATGCCAACCATGCGCCTGGTATTTGCAACCGCACCAACACACGCCAGAGCAGAACCGCGGCAAGCGTATGCAAAAACACATTGACCAGATGATAGCCAACGGGATTCAACCCCCATAGGTGATACTCCAGCCAGAAACTGGTATGGACGAGCGGGTAGTATTGTGGTGTCGCCGCCACCTCCGACCAGATTCGCCACAGTCCGTGCAGATCACGTAACGTTGGGTTTCCAGTTATATGGAAGTTGTCGTCCCAGATGTAGCCGATGTGCCACGTCTGCTGGTAGGCAATCATAGTCGCCAACACTAACAACAAGCCAAAAATCCACTTACGGTTCAGCGCAGACGGCAGCAGGCTTGCTGTTTTTTCTGGTCGGTGATGCGAAGAGACCTGCCTTCGGTTCATTTGATTTCCATCGGGCGATAGTTCGCCCGCCTACTCTTGATTGCCTGAATCCATCACTCGCTCGTACTCCTCGATCAAGTAGCGATCAGTCATTCCGGCAATGTAATCACAGATCGTACGATGCAATCCTTCCGTTTCGATTCGTTTCGTCGCCGCGTCACCGAGTCGCGCCGGATCGGCGACGTACCTCCCAAAGACTTTTCTCAACATTTCACAGGCGCGCTGGTTCACCGCGGCTACGCGCGGATGATAATAAACATTCGCGTATAGAAATTTTCGCAGCGCTCGATTCGCTTCGAGCAACTCGTCGCTGTAGCGAATGAGCGGCAACGGTTGGCGTCGCACATCGTCGGCGCTTCGCACGCCGGCATCGACAATCGATCTTGCGCTCGTCGTAATCACGTCGCGCACTTGCACGTCGATGATGTCGCGAATGATTAATTTGTGCAGCTCCGGTTCGCGCGCATCGGGATACCGAGAGATCACCGCGGCCCGACTGCGTCGCCAGACCGTGTTCGCTTCGAGTTGCGGCTCGCTCAAAATTTCAAAATCGACCGCGTCATCGAGATCGTGACTGTAATAAGTGATCTCGTCCGCGAGATTCGCGATCTGCGCCTCGAGCGATGGACACCGATATTTTCCCTCAGCCGCTGACGGGCCTTCGTAAAACGCCCGATGCTTTTGCAAGCCTTCTCGCACTTCGAAAGTCAAATTCAAACCGGGAAACTGCGGATAAGCTGTCTCCAGTACCTCCACCACCCGCAGGCTTTGACGATTATGCTCGAAGCCGCCGTGCTCACTCATGCATTCAGCCAGCATTTCTTCCCCCGAATGGCCAAACGGCGAATGGCCGAGATCGTGCGCGAGCGCAATCGCTTCGGCCAGATCCTCGTTCAACGACAGCGCTCGCGCGATCGTCCGGCTGATTGATGCGACCTCGATCGAATGCGTCAGGCGCGTCCGCAAATGATCGCCCGTGCCGTTCAGGAAAACCTGGGTCTTATATTCAAGCCGCCGAAACGCTCGCGAATGAATAATGCGCGCCCGATCGCGTTGAAATTCCGTCCGATAGGCGTGACTCGGCTCAGGGTAATTTCGTCCGCGCGAATCGCCTGACTTTTGCGCGAACGTCGCCAGCACGCGACGCTCATCTGCTTCCATTTCTTCGCGCATCTTCCAACCGTCGCGAACGACGGGCGCGTCCGTCGCGGATTTCTTTATCACGATGAGATCATTCGTTGTCGCGCGAATCTGGCGAACTTGGACTTTCCGTCTCGGACAATTTGTTGCGCAACACTTTCCCAGCGTTTCTTGTCCGAGCGCGAACTACGAGCATGTCGAAAAGCGCCAGCAGCATCGCAGTCACCGTCAGCCAGGCGCAGACCAGCCAGTAAAATATAACCCAAACAGGATGCTCACGCGGATTCAGATTCGATTGCAAGAATGTCGATCCTGAGAAAAGAAGCACCAGCGCAACCACAAGCACAACGAACATTGTTTTGCGCCGTGTGTTTTGATCGCGAATTACGCCGCGGGTCGCATGCACCGCGAACGATAAGATCGACAACTGTTTTTCCGGCGGCTCAGCCACAAATCAATCGTCGCTGACGAGGTCAGGACGCGCAAGATCGCAAGCGAACTTCGCACCGAATTCGTCGCGCACAGCGAATCGGCTTTTCAGAGATCAGCCGAGATGCTTTGATGGGGATGCAATGAGGAAAGCGACCAAGAAAACGCTGTCCCGGAAAAGAAAACCCGCGACAAAGACAAAGAAGAATCGCAGTCCTGCTCTCAAAGAGCGACTCGAAGCAGAGTTCGCGCAAGCGGTGAAGAGCGCGAAATCTTATGTCGGAGATCCGGAGCGCTTACGCGCGCTCTTTCGGGAAGCGGCGAATGAAGTCGCGGCGTTGCCCAAAGATCCTTTCAAGGAAACGTGGCCATACCTTCAGACCATGTTGCGTTTGATCCGAGCCTATTCTCGCGGCGAATATCGTAACGTAACCGAGAGCTCACTCGTGGTAATCGTCGCCGCCATCATCTATCTGGTAAATCCGCTGGACCTGATTCCGGACGCCATCCCAGTCCTGGGCTTTCTCGACGACGCAACCGTCCTGGCGTTAGCAGTACGAAGAACGCGACAAGACTTGGATGATTTTATGACCTGGGAAACAGCAACGCCCTAGCTGTTTAGCCTCGGCGGTCATAGACCACCGCTACAACTCAGACCAGTAGCAGCGCCGGATTCTCGAGCAAATGCCGCAGTTCTTTGAGATATTCCGCGCCGAGCGCGCCGTCGATCACGCGATGATCGCAGCTCATCCAGATCGACATGCGATGACCGACGACAATTTGATCGCTACTATCGATGACCGGTTTTTTTGAAATCGCGCCGATGGCGAGAATAAAACCCTGCGGCGGATTGATGATGGCGGAAAAGCTGTCGATGCCCATGCCACCGAGATTTGAGACGGTGAAACTTCCGCCCTGAAATTCTTCCGGCTTCATCCGCTTGTTGCGAGCGCGATGCGCGAGGTCTTTCACCGCTTCGCTGATTTCGCGCAGCGATTTGTTTTGCGCGGCGCGAACGACCGGCGTGATCAGTCCATCCTCAATCGCGACGGCGATGGCAAGATCGACATCGGCATATTGCACGATCGCGTCTCCATCGAATGATGCGTTGACTTTGGGCACTTTGACTGCGGCTTGGACTGACGCTTTCAAAACGAAATCGTTCACCGTGATCTTCGAAGTGTCGGCATCTTCGCCTGCGGATTTCAATTCCGCGCGCGCGGCCATGAGCGGACCGGCATCGATGTCGATGTTGAGATAAAAATGGGGAACCGGCGCTTTGCTCGCGAGCAATCGTTCGGCGATGACTTTGCGCATTCCGGAAAGATTGATGCGTGTGCCTTCACCCGGTTTGATTCCCGGTGCAGCAGATGGAGCCGGTTGTTTCGGAGCGGCACCTTTTGATTTCGCGGCTGCGCGCACGTCACTCTCTGTGACACGACCTTCGGGACCTGTTCCGTTCACGCTGGAAAGGTCGACCCCTAGTTCGCCGGCGACACGGCGCGCAACGGGCGACGCTTTCACGCGCGCTTCATCCGTACTTGTCGATCTTGTCTCGGGAGCTTTTGGTTTCTCAGCAGTCTTTTTGGGTTCGGCGCGCTTTGCTGCCTTTTGTGTTTCCTGCGGCGGCGCCGTTTCTTCTTCCTCTTTTTCGGCGGGCGCCGGTTTCCCCGTTTCTGCGTGCGCTTTCGTTTGTTTTTTCGGTTCGGTTTTCTCTTCTTCTTTCTTCTCCAGTTTCTTTTTTTCCTTCTCCTCGACTGGAGCTGCTTCCCCTTCTTCTCCGATGAACGCGATCTTGTCGCCGACATTTACCTTGCCGCCTTCTTCGACATAAATCTCGGTCAGCGTTCCGTCCTCCGGCGATTCCCATTCCATCGTCGCCTTGTCGGTCTCAATTTCCGCGAGCACGTCGCCGGTTGAAACCTTATCGCCCTTCTTTTTCTTCCACGAGACAAGCGTTCCTTCCGTCATCGTGTCGCTGAGCTTGGGCATTTGGACTTCCGGCATAACAAACCTCAGGCGTAACAAACCTTCTTCACTGCGGCCATCAACTTATCGATGTTAGGAAGCACAACTTTTTCCAATCTCTCGGCGTAAGGCATCGGTACATCTTCCTGGGCTACCCGCAGGATCGGAGCATCGAGCTCGTCAAAAATATTTCTTTGAATCCGATAGCAAACTTCCGCGCCGACGCCACAGAACGGCCGGTCTTGTTCGACAATGACGACGCGATGCGTTTTCGCGATCGAATCAAAAATCGCCTTCTCGTCGAGCGGCTTGATCGAGCGGAGATCGACAATCTCAGCGGAAATATCTTCCTCTTCCAATTGTTGCGCGGCGGCGAGCGCGAGCGGGACCGTTTGCGCGTAACAAATAATCGAAACGTCGCTGCCTTCGCGTTTTACTTCCGCTTCGCCCAACGGAATAAGCAATTCTTCGTCTGGCGGTTCGACCATTCCTTTCGAGCTGTAAAGCAACTCTGATTCGAGAACGAGCACGGGATTATTATCGCGCACCGCGGTCTTCAAAAGTCCTTTGGCATCGCGCGGCGTGGCCGGCGTGCAAATCTTCAGGCCCGGCACGTTCGCGTAAAGACATTCCGTGGCGTGCGAATGGGTCGCACCAAGTTGATGCGCGGGGCCGTTTGGTCCGCGAAACGTGATCGGGATATTGAATTGTCCTCCCGACATCGTGAGCATGTTCGGCGCGTTGTTCACGACTTGATCGAAAGCGACGAGCGAAAAACTGAACGTCATGAATTCGACGATCGGCCGCAATCCAACCATCGCAGCGCCAACGCCGAGTCCGGCGAAACCATTTTCGCTGATGGGCGTGTCGATGATTCGTCTCGGTCCGAAACGGTCGAGCAACCCCTGACTCACTTTGTAAGCGCCGTTGTACTCCGCAACCTCTTCGCCCATGAGAAATACATTCGGATCGCGCTCCAATTCCTCGGCGAGCGCTTCGTTGAGAGCCTGGCGATAAGTAATTTCTCTCACGCCGGTTTTTCTGTAGTGGCAGCGGTGTCGGCCGCAGAATGACCATTCTTTGCGGACGATACGCCCGCCTCTACACCACTGACGTACGTGTAATCGTAGAGTTTTTCGAGCGGTGGATACGCGCTCTCTTCGGCAAACTTCACGCTGTCGATTGCGACCTTTTTCGCGTTTTTGTCGAACTGATCGAACTGTTCGTTCGTTAATTTGCCTTCGCGCGTAAGCTGCGCGCGCAAACGCGTGATCGGATCATCGAGCCGATACTTTTCCAGTTCTTCTTTCGTTCGATAACTTGCGGGATCGGACATCGAGTGCCCGCGATAACGGTAAGTCCGGGCTTCGACAAACGCCGGATGCGATTCCTTTCGAATGGAAGCAATGATCTCGGCGAGTTTGTCGCGGACTTCGCGGAAGTTCATTCCGTCGACGATCTCGCCAGGAATGTCGTAACCCTCGGCGCGATCGACGATTTGCTTAAGCGAGGTCGATCTTTTCACCGAAGTGCCCATGGCGAAGAGATTGTTTTCGCAAATAAAAATGATCGGCAGTTTGTAAAGCGCGGCGACATTCAACGCTTCGTGGAAAGCGCCCTGGTTAATCGCGCCGTCGCCGAAAAAGCAAAGCGTCACGCGATCTTCGTTTCGATATTTGCATGCGAATGCGAGTCCGGTCGCGAGTGGCACATGCGCGCCGACGATAGCGTGTCCGCCGTACATATGATTCTTGCGATCAAAGAAGTGCATGGAACCGCCAAGTCCTCGCGAACATCCGGTTTCTTTTCCGAAAAGTTCGGCCATGCAGGCGTTCGCGCTCGTTCCGCGCGCCAGTGCGTGGGCGTGGTCGCGATAGGCAGTAATGATGTAATCGTCCGGCCGCGTGGCCGCTACAGCGCCGACGACGACGGCCTCCTGACCGATGTAAAGATGGCAGAAACCGCCAATCTTTTGCGCCTGATATTGCTGACTGGCGCGTTCTTCAAAACGCCGGATCAACAACATCCGCGCGAGCATCTCGACTTCGTCGCGCTGCGCGGGCTGCATTGCGTTCACGCAGTACGCGACAGCGCTTTCGCGCGGGAACGTTCAGCGCTTCGATCGAAGCTCATGCAAGTAACAAAGATCGCAGTAAAGAAAAGATCGCTCAGAAGCGAGTTGCGGAAAAACATCCAGCTGGGTGTCGCGCTGTACTGGGGAAGGCCAACGGTAAGGGCCTGAATCAAACCGGCGAAATTTTTCACGTAGCCGGGATCGCTCAACCAGGCGAATGCGTTGGTGATGACATAAAAAAATATCGACCCAACAAGTGAAGCAGGTAGCAATGTTTTAAATGAGGCGCGGCTTTGCAGGGCCAAGCCAACACAGCCGACCAGAGCGAACACGAGATACCGGCAGAGAATGAGTGGCGTGAACAATGAGGCGCCGTAATAGGAATTAATGATTACGTCTGAGATAAACAGCGCGACGATCGGAAGAGAGAATTTAAGTTTCGCCGGAAAATAAGCGGCGCTGCAAAGTGCGATGGCGGCGAATGGAGCGAAGTTCGACAACCAGGTGGCGCCGGAATGAATGGAGAGCCCCGTCGCAACGCGATAGGCAACGGCAGCAATAACCAGAAGGAGAGCGGGAATCATGGAATAACGATTGGTCACGACGATATCCAACGCCACCGGGCGTTCAAGCGCGGATGCGCGAGCGCTTGTCGATCTTTCCGGCGATTATTTCTTGCCCGCGCCAGCGAGCACCTTATTCAAGCGCGATTTCCGGCGTCGCGCCGCGTTGCGATGAATGATTCCCCGCTTGGCCGCTTTGTCGATGGCCGAGATCAGTGCGCGTATCTGACCTGCATCCGGCTTTTCGGACGAACGAGCACGCTTATCCATTGTGCGGACGCGGGTTATCACGCCGCGATTGCGAAGCGATCGTTTCGCGGTTTGGCGGGAACGTTTAGCGGCAGATTTTGTGTTGGCCATTTCAGAAATTTACGGGCGTGGAGATTCGCGGTGCGAAGCCCGATTGTCAAGATGTTGAGCTGGCAGCGAGTCTCGCTGCCAAGATCGACAATTTAGGCGCGCGGAATGTTCTGCGCGATCACCGCGCTTTTGTTCGGGGGATTTGGCTGCGGTTTGCGAGACGAACGCGCGGATGTCATCCAGGTCTCGGCATTCACATCCTGCGCTTCAACGCCGGCCTTCGATTCCTTGAACACAACCTTCGGCAATCGATCCGGCACGATCTGCACGAACGTGCCCAGCGGGAGCTGATTATAGAGCGCCTCGACGTCGCGCGACTTCATTCGGATGCAACCGTAGCTTGCGGGCCGGCCGATGGTCCTCTCCTCCGGCGTGCCATGAATGTATATGCAACGGTTAAAGGCGTGCGCGTTCTGCATTTCCAACCCGCGCAGCCAGATAATCCGAGTGGTAATTGGATCCCGTCCCGGCGCGTTGGGCGCGAGAACTTCTCCGGTCCAGCGACGGTTATGAAAGACCGCTCCCGCCGGCGCATTGTCGCCGATCTTTTTCGCGACTTGCAGCCAACCCAGCGGCGTCGTCATTCGTCCTCGCGCATCTCCAATACCAAACTTGGAAGTAGAAACCGGATAGGTCGCAACCTTGGCGCCGTTTTGCAAAAGCATCAGCTTTTGATCGCGAACACTAATAATAACGCGGTTCGGAATTTCGAACGTGGTGGCAGAATTTACTCCGGGGACGAGCGAAAGAAGGAGCAACGCGAGAGATGCTACTCGGAACATGGGCGTCCTTTTACTCGAAAAATACCTTTTGTCACGCAGGAATTGCAGCATGAGTCCGCGAGCTGCCGAAATTGAATTTAGGCATCCAGGTCCTAAGTGAGCAAAGGGAGACATACAAAAAGCCACCTTGGAACATGAGCAGGAAGGGTACCGAAAGGAACTGTCTATGCTCCACTGCGAACCAGACAAAGTAACTAAAATAAACCGCGAATGCCATCTCAGCCACGGGCAAAAGCGACTTGAGCGGCCGATATTTACACGTTCGCCATGGCTGTGATTTCCGCTCGATCCCGTACTTGGGAGTGCGAGTGAAATCGGATTTATGATTGAAGACGGCCTCGAGCACTGCCCGCGCATTGTTGAGCGACAGACCGACGCCGAGCGCGAGCAAACAAGGCAAAAGAAGAATCTCCTTCATCCATGTGCGCGGATGCAATTCGCGCTGCGCACAAATATAGAAGACGGCCACCGATACCGATGCCGTAAGAAAGATCGGAACATCGATGAGAAAAGTGCGAAACCAGCCCGGCGGAGGACCACCGCTAAATGGATGAAGCAGCACACACAAGCAAGCCAGCAGGAGGTAGGCGAAATTTGAGGTCAAGTGACCAGTGGCCTCGAGCTTAATCGGAAAAGGCAATTTGCTGCGCCAGATAGTGGGCAACAGCTTCTTGCACGTCTGAATGGAGCCCTTTGTCCAGCGATGCTGCTGCGACTTAAAGCCATTCATATCAACCGGCAATTCCGCCGGTGTAACCACGTCGGAGAGAAATACGAATTTCCAGCCGACCAGTTGAGCGCGATAGCTTAGATCGAGATCTTCGGTCAACGTGTCGTGCTGCCAGCCGCCGGCTTCTTCGATGCACGACTTTCTCCACAGTCCGGCGGTGCCGTTGAAATTAAAGAAACGACCGCTGCGGCTGCGGGCGGTTTGTTCGAGAAGCAAGTGTCCGTCGAGAAACATCGCCTGCACGCGAGTGAGGAGCGAATAGCCGCGATTCAAATGTCCCCACCGCGTCTGGATCATTCCTATCTCGGGGTTGGTAAAGAAATGAATGCAACGTTTGAGCAAGTCCGGTTGCGGGACAAAATCTGCATCGAGAATGCAAATGAAGTTGCCGTGCGCGGACTCGAGTCCACCGGCGAGGGCTCCAGCCTTGAATCCGGTTCGATCGACCCGGTGAATTAACTCAACATTAAAGCCACGCTGACGCAGTTCTTCGGCGCACGTTGACGTAACCTCGCAAGTATCGTCGGTCGAATCGTCGAGTACCTGGATCTGGAGCAGTTCGCGCGGATAATCCAATTCGCTCACCGAACGCAGCAGACGTTCGACCACGTAGATTTCATTAAATATCGGCAACTGCACCGTCACCTTTGGCAAAGGATCGAAGCAACCGGCTGGCACGGGCTCGTGCTTCCGGTTCTTGAGAAAGAGGTAAACGATGAAATATCGATGAATCCCGTACGCAGAAAGGCCGATCAGAACACTGAGATAGCAGACCGTCCAGATGATGTAACCGAGGCTTCCTTGCATAAGGCTTCTAGAAACGACCGAGTATTAAAGACAGCAAGGGCGACATGATGCCGCTTCCGCGGCGGGCGTCAAATCAAAAATGCCGGTTTTCCCTCTGGAAACGTAGTAGGATGCGCGATGGAAATGAGCTTCGCTCCGATCTGTTATAAGTCCCAAAAAGGGACCACGGGCGATTCACAGAGATAGATGTCTATCCTGGCAAAGTTATTGTCAATAATGGGAAAGTAATTTCCGGGACGAAGGGGATGCAATTTCCAGCCGCACTCAAGAAACAAGAACGCGACCGCTTTGAGCGGTTCAACATCGTCTTTCCGATCCTTCTGGCGGGGTGGGTGCCTTCCATTCTCACCTTGGTTGTCTCCTACTCTATTCTAACAGACACGTTGCAATCGAAGATTTTGCGCGATCGTCAAACGTTCGTTCACTTGATTGGCCATCTAGTCGGAGACGATTTGAACCGGACGGGCGGCATAATCGGGTACTATCAAACCCTTCCCGACGTCACGAAAATTCTGATGTCGTCAAACCCGCAGTCCGCCGCACAAAAATGGCTCGGGGTAACATTCTACGCCCACCCTCGGATCGACGGGATGTTCATCACCGGTCCGGAAGGTCGTCTCATCGCTTCGATTCCATACAACACGGGAATGATAGGCAAAGACTTCGGCTCCGAGTTGTGGCGCGCGCCAGCCAGCGCCACGCATGATGTCTATGTGTCGCCCATCCATCCACGGATTTCGGACAAGCGCATGGCGACCGACATTGTCGGAGCGGTGCGCGCGACGGATGGAACAATCATTGGGTACCTCGGCGTTTCTGTTCTGGTTGAAAGAATTGGTCGTCGCCTCTCGACCATCGAGTTTGCCGATCACTCCATCTGTCAGGTACTCGATCAGAAAGGCCATGGACTTTTCACTAAGGACTTCCAGCCTAACCCGGACACGGCCGCGACCGGCGAAACCTTGATGAAGGAGATCGGCAAGAGCAAGACCGGGCACATCGAGCGCGACGGCAACATCTATTCTTTTAACCCAGTTGAATCAACCGGATGGATAGCGATGCTCGAACAGCCGAAAGTTATCGCCTACAAACCCGTGCACGATCTGGTGGGACCAATGACGCTGCTGGCGGCGTGGCTAATGGTGTTTACCTTCGTGTTCGCCTTGGTCAGCGGAAAATTTTACCGGCGCCAGACCGAGTCGGCGCGACGTTTAGAACGCGAAGTTATATTCAACGAAAAAATCCTGGCGAACATGCCGAGCGGAATCGCTTTCGTCGATCCGAACTCACGGCGATTTCTTCAGGCTAACGAAGCCTTCGCGAAAATGGCGCGGCGCCTTGGAGGTTTCCCAGCCGGGCACGACATCACGCAGGCGACTTACGACGAAGTAAGTCTTGCGCCTGCCGGAGCGATCGAAAAAGTCCTTTCGTTTGGAACCCCATTTCAATCGATCGAGCAGCCTCTTAAGGACGCAAAGGGCACAACCCATTTCGTAAACATCAATCTCCTGCGCCTGCTGGGTTCCAAACAAACCGTCCAAGGCGTGCTCTATCTTGTTGAAGATAAGACGCGCGATGTAACGCTTCGCCAGGAACTGATTGGCGCCAATGCCGCCAAGGATCAATTCCTTGCGCTTCTCTCCCATGAACTGCGCAATCCACTTTCACCTGTCATCGCGATGACGGGTGAATTGGAGGCGAGCGCTCCGGATTCGCCGGAAATTCGGCAGGCACTCGAGGTCATCCGGCGCAATGTCGAATTGGAGGCGCGGTTAATTGACGATCTTCTCGACGTCACGCGCATTTCCAAAGGCAAACTCCAACTCAGTCTGGAGGTTGTTTGCGTGCACGAGGTCCTGCAACGCGCCTATGAGATTTGCCGGGAGGATATCGCAGAGAAAGGAATCGAAGCCCAGTTTCAATTGCACGCGGAGCGCGTTCACGTCGAAGGCGATCCAGCGCGTTTGCAACAGGTCTTCTGGAACCTGATCAAGAACAGCGTGAAATTCACGCCCGCGAACGGGCGCATCATGATTGAAACACTCAATCCCTCGCCTGACGAAGTTCAGATCAGAATTACCGACACTGGCATCGGAATCGAGCAGGAGAAGATCGACAAGATCTTTAACGCTTTCGAACAAGGGCAAAGCTCGATCACGCGCCGCTTCGGAGGTCTCGGCCTCGGACTTGCCATTTCAAAGGCGATGGTGAACGCGCACAACGGAAAGATCCATGTCGCCAGCGCCGGAAAAGACCAGGGCTCGACGTTCACCGTAGATTTGAAAACGGTCGCTGCTCCAGCCGAGGCGAAGAACGGCGCAGGAGAACGGCGGCCTGTCCGCGTTCCAAGCGAAACATCCGCGGCCCGCCGGCACCGCGTGCTCGTGGTCGACGATCACCAAGACACCTGCATGGGAATGAAAATGATGCTCGAACGCCGAGGTTATCAGATCACGCTCGCACATACAGCGGATCAGGCGGTGGAGAAGGCACGCGCGGAAGATTTCGATCTTCTTATCAGCGATATTGGACTGCCGGATCGGAGCGGTTACGAGCTAATGCGTGAGCTGCGCGCGAGCAAAGGTTTGCGTGGCATCGCGCTCAGCGGCTTCGGCGCGGAACACGATGTGAGCAAAGCGCGGGAGGCCGGTTTCTCGGAACATCTTACCAAGCCGATTAACTTCGAGCGTTTGGAAGAGGCTATCCGAAGCCTGATCGATCTCGAGCCAAGCTAGGAATGCCGCAACCCTAATCGCTTACTTGCCGTTCTGATCCGTCGCTTTCTTGTCCGCCGCTTCCTTCAACTCTCGCGACAGTTTCTCGACACGCTGACGCATAATCTTGCCAGCCTTGAATTTAACCGTCGCGCGCGGCGGAATCACAAAACTGCTGCCGGGCTGATTCGGGTTCCGTCCCACCCGCGGTTTCGTCAGGCGCGGCTGGAAAATTCCAAAATTCCGCAACTCAACCGCCACGTTGCTGGCCAAACTATCAGTAATATGATCGAGGGTGCGTTGCACAACGTCGAAGACCTGGTGCTGCACCATGCCAGTCTGGTTGCTGATCGCGACCACGATGTCACGTTTCGTAAGTTTTGCCATACTCTAACTATGAATCGCTTCACAGTCATCGAATGGGCGGAAAATTAAACAGAAAAATGAAATTTTTTACCGCACTAAATTCCTCAAGAAGAGGATATAAGGACAACCTTAAGTGCCGTTACAGACGTTAGTGAGCTAACGCGGACCGCCGAAAGAGCCGCTCAAGACAGTAACTGACAACGTTCTGACCGGCCAAGTGTTTGCGGCGAGACTTGAGCTGGCCTTGCTCTATTCCGAGCTTCGTAAAAACTGTGTTCCATTCCGACTCCAACCGGCGCACATCCTCATTGGAAAGGTCGCGGACCCCGCGAACCGAAACGCCGCGTTGCAAAACATTCATCGCCTTGCCAGACAGTTCGTCGAGAATGTTTAACTCGTTAAAAATGTGGGCGGTTTCCTGCAAGAGGTTGGCGCGAATCTCAGTGAATTGTCGCTCCTGTTCGGCGGAAACGATTGGCTTCGCCTTATCCAACCCGTAGGTGATGAGATCGTGCAGCTTCTTCCAGTTCTCCAGTTGAATAGTAATCAGACGGAGTTTCGTTTCGAGGACATTGTCTCTCATAAGCTTGGTTACACGCTGACCAACTCCAGCGTCTCGTCGAGCTTTTGCAGATTGTCGATCAAGAGATGCGCCCAGGGCCGATCAACGGTTTGCACCTGGCTGATAATTCCGTCTTCAAAATAGAACCGGCCCTGCCGCCACCGGAAAATTTCCGCCACCGCGGATTCTCCTTCGAGCGTACCAAAAACCGCGTGACGAACCGATCCGTGTTGCAGATAAATCTCGCTATTACCGCGCCCGGACTTGAACGTAAAACGTCCGCTCCGCTGGCTTAGGCAGCTCATCTGAAGAATCTCGGCCGCCGAGAACTGATTAAGATTTCCAATCAAGGAATGACAGGGATCGATCCCTTCAGCGGCAGGCGACGATTGCGTCTCAAGGGCATTCACGAATTTTTCCAGCTCTCGCCGCAAGCGCCGGCAGCCCCAGGCGCTCGAGAGAAGAGTTATCTTCTGTTGTTCTGCAGAGCTATCGATTTCCGCGTCGTACCGCGGCGGTACCAGACACAGGATCCCGAGCGAAGGAAAATGTTGCCGAGCGTTGGTGGCTTGCTCGACCGCCAAAGCCGCTTCTCCCTCCACCACCAGAGCGTCGAAACTTTCCTCCAAAAGGACAGAGATAGCCTCGGGAAGCGACCGGACGATACGGGTCTCAACTTCCTCCAGCGTATCAAAGATGGATAGAGCCCGATCCTGGAAAACTGGATCAGCGTTTAGGATAAGGAGCCTTGTTTCCACGATTGCAAAATTTTACGTGGACACAAAATAGCAGGAATCTTGCCCTGCAGCGCCGGAATGTCCGATTACTTCCGGAAACTGGCCCGCACGGGCGGAGCGGCGTAATTGTCCGGGGCGATTTCGTGCGCAGTCCGAAAATGGACTTTCGCGATTTCGCGCAATATTCCAGGCCCTTTTGCTTCGACCAACTTGGCGGCGGTCTCCTTTACATCGACCGACACACCCCGTCCCAAGCGCATCCCCAGCAACTTTCCCTGGCGCTCCAGCCAGTTAATAAATGCCTCCCGCGCGAGAATCGACGCGGCCGCCACGGCAATGTCAGATTCAGCCTTTGTTCGCTGCTGGATGTCGATCTTACGGCCGCGTTGCAAAAGCGATTGCTGAATTACTCGCGCATCCGCAAACTGGTCCGACAGTGATCGCGGGCAGTCCGGTTTTTTTGCCAGCAGATTTTCGATTACGCGAGCGTGGCCCCAACCAAGTAACTTGTTGAGATTCTCAAACTTCTCGTAAAGAGCGTTGTAACGTTCCGGGCCGATCAAAACGACGTCCGTCGCCACGCCCGGAGTTTCGCGGATTGTCTTGGCCAAGGCCCGCACTCTAGCGTCGGAGCCAATCCGCTTGCTGTCCTGCACGCCCGCATCGAGAAATCTGCGGGCGATCGCAGCATCAACATAAACGCCCGCGACCACGAGCGGACCAAAAAAATCGCCCTTCCCGCTTTCATCCACGCCGACGTGCGGCTCAAACATTTCCGGCATGTGCACCTCTTCGTATCCAAGCTTGGCTTCCCCAAGGATTTTCGGCTCGAGCTCGAACTGCACGAATTCTTCCACGCCTTTGCCTTGCATAAGGACCTTTGGTCCCTTCTCGTAAACCGCGACGCTTAGTTTGTTTTTCTGGGCAAAGAAAATTGTGTACGGCTTGGGCGCGAATGTGAACCCAGTTTCCTTGAGCAAGGCGCGGAGCTTGCCCGCCTGTTCGATTGTGAGCGGATGGGTATAGGAATTCACTCGAGGGAGGAACGTTCAACGTTCAACATCCAACGTTCAACGCTCAATTCTGTATTCGGAGTTGGACGGTGAGCGTTGGACGTTGGACGTTTTCTGCCTGCCTTTGAAAACGCTTCCCGACATTCCTTTCTTCCGCCGCGCTCTTTCCCGCTGGTATCGCACCAACGGGCGCGATCTTCCGTGGCGTCGGACGCGCGATCCCTACGCTGTCCTCGTTTCCGAGTTCATGCTCCAGCAAACGCAGGTCGCCACTGTTATCCCATATTATAATAAGTGGCTCCGGCGATTTCCCGATTTGGCTGCTCTCGCCCGTGCTTCGGAAAGCGAGGTGCTCCATGCCTGGCAAGGTCTGGGTTACTACGCGCGAGCGCGAAACCTGCACTCGGCAGCCAAGACGATTGCGAGCGAAAATAATGGCAAGTTTCCGCAACTGGCCAACGAGCTTAAATCCCTTCCCGGCGTCGGACGCTACACCGCAAATGCGATCGCAACTTTCGCATTTGACCGATCGGTACCGATTGTCGAAGCCAACATCGCTCGCCTGCTCGCGCGCATTATCAATTACCAGCAGCCGATCGATTCCGGCCGCGGGCGCGAAGCTATCTGGCAAGTCGCTTCGATGTTAGTGCCGGCGCGCGGAGCCCGTGCATTCAACTCCGCGCTCATGGATCTTGGAGCGCTCGTCTGCCGACCGCGACCGAAATGTCAGGTTTGTCCGGTGCGGAGATTTTGTCGCGCATCAAAACCGGAAACACTACCGCGAAAAAAACCCCGCCCGCGGCTCAAGAAACTCACGGAGTCACATCTTTGGATCCGGAATCGTGGACGTATTCTTCTTCAACAATCAAACGGACGCTGGCGCGGCCTGTGGATTTTGCCACCTCTCAAAACAAGGTCGAGAGCCGGCCCCGCGATACACTTGTCGATCTTTCCTTTCACGCATCACCAAATCACGTTGCAGGTTTTCGCCCAGCCTCCGCGCAAGATCGACAAACAGAAGCAACGCTGGATCGACATCGACTCGATTGATTCCATTCCGATTCCTTCGCCCCATCATCGCGCCATCGCTGATCTTCTCGCCGCTCGCAATTGAACGTTGGACGTTGAGCGTTGAACGTTGGACGTTCTTCCTGACATAACTTTCTTATGAGAAGCATGACCGGTTACGGCCGTGGTGAGACCGATCACGACGGGGCGAAGTTCAGTGTCGAGCTTAATTCCGTAAACCGGAAGCAGAGCGACATCGTGGTGAATTTGCCGCGCGATCTGAACGAACTCGAGCCGCGCATTCGTCAAGCGATCAACGAAAGCATTTCGCGCGGCCGAACAAACGTGCTCGTCAGTTATCACAATGGCCCAAACGGGATGCGCAAACTCGCGCTCGATACTGGACTCGCGCAATCTTATCACGAAGCGATGCGCGCTTTGCAAAAGGAGTTGAATGCGCCCGGTGAAATTACCATCGGGACGATCCTCCAGGCTCCGGGCGTGATGCGAATGCCGGAAGAGACGATCAAGGCGGAAGATGCCTGGCCTGCGGTGGAGAAAGCGTTGCGCGCCGCGCTCGCCGAATTGATCAAAATGCGTGAGCACGAAGGAAAGCATCTGGCCAAGGATCTGATCAAGCGCCTTAAGACGATGCGCCAGGAACTCAAAGCGATTCGCATCATCCATCCCGACGTCGTAAAAAAATATCGCGCAGCTTTACTCGATCGAATTCAAAAAGCGGGGCTGCCGATTCAGACGGACGACGAACGTCTGGTCAAAGAAATTTCTTTTTTCGCCGACCGCGCCGATGTTTCCGAGGAACTGACGCGCTTGGAGAGTCATCTCGCCCAGTTCGCGCATCATCTGCGAAAAAACGAACCGGTCGGTCGCACCCTTGAATTCATCACCCAGGAGATTTTTCGAGAACTCAATACGCTCGGAGCAAAGGCAAACGACGCGGAGATTTCGCAACGCGTGGTCGCGTGCAAGGCCGAGCTGGAAAAAATTCGCGAGCAGATTCAAAACCTTGAGTAACCAGTTTAGCCGTTGCGGAATTCTCTTTGTTATTTCCGCGCCGTCCGGCGCTGGCAAGACGACGCTCGTTGAAGCTCTTCGCCAAACGCCCAACTTCCTTTACTCGGCCTCGTGCACGACGCGCGCGCCGCGTGGCGGCGAAATCGAAGGTGAAGATTATCTATTTCTGTCCGATGCCGATTTCCGCAAACGCGTCAACGCCGGCGATTTTCTGGAATACGCGCAAGTGCACGGCGATTTCTACGGAACGTTGCGCGGACCGTTGATCACAAACTTGAAGAACGGCATCGACGTTTTGATCGACATAGACACTCAGGGAGCGGCCGCGATTCGCAATTGCGACGATCCATTTATTCGCCAGGCCCTGGCCGATGTTTTCATTATGCCGCCGGACCTCGAAGAATTGCGACGCCGGCTCTTGAAACGGGCGACGGAGACTCCCGGGCAAATTGAATCGCGTTTGGAGACGGCCGCGCGTGAAATGGAACTTTGGCGCGATTATCGTTACACGATCATCAGCAAATCAATGGAAGAAGATCTGCAAAAATTCCGGTACATTATGGGAGCGGAAAGTTACTTGAGCCAGCGTCTCATCCAGAACTGACGATCAATCTTGTATGAAAAAAAATTCAAAACGCGGAAACGGAAAAACGAGCGCGCGAAATATTGTGCGGATTCGACCAGGCGCAAAATCGATCGTGCTGGGCGTGACCGGGTCGATCGCCGCTTACAAATCGGCTGAGCTGACGAGTCTTTTGGTTAAGCAAGGTCACGAAGTTTTTGTCGTGATGACCCAGGACGCCACCGAGTTCATTACGCCGCTCACTTTGCAAACGCTCTCCAAGAATCCGGTCATGACGAGCTTCTACGATGAGAAGGAAAATTGGCGACCGGGACACATCGAGCTGGCAGATCGTGCAAACTTGCTCGTGATTGCGCCCGCCACCGCACATTGCATCGCGGAGCTCGCGCATGGACTTGCCGGACATCCGCTCGCCGCCATCGCGCTCGCTACGCGTGCGCAAATACTAATCGCGCCGGCCATGAATGGAAAAATGTGGGAGCACCCCGCGACAAGAGAGAACGTGGAAAAACTGAAAGCGCGCGGCGCCGAGTTTATTGGACCGGAGAAAGGAATGCTGGCATGCGGTTACGAAGGCATCGGCAGATTGTGGAAGATGGACGATATTGCTTTTCGCGCGGAATTTCTCCTCGCTCGTCAGGATAATCTGATCGCGTGAGATTCGTCATCACGGCCGGACCGACGCGCGAACCCATCGATCCCGTTCGTTACATCAGCAACCGCTCTTCCGGAAAGATGGGCTACGCCATCGCGGATGCGGCGATCGAAGCCGGGCATGATGTTGTTTTGATCTCCGGTCCCGTAAATCTCGACCCTCCGCGCGGCGTGCAATTAACATCGATCTCGACCGCCGACGAGATGTACGATGCCGTTCATCGGCTTGTTCGCGAGTGCGACGTGCTGGTCATGTCCGCCGCGGTCGCAGATTACAAACCGGCAAAGGCTTCGGCGCGCAAAATCAAGAAAAGCGAAAAGCATTGGTCTCTCGATCTCATTCCGACGTCCGACATACTCGCGTCGCTTTCAAAACGAGAAAGGCACTTTCTTGTCGTCGGATTCGCGGCCGAGACAAATGACGTCGAAGAAAACGCGAAGAAAAAACTTCGTGCTAAGAATTGCGACATCATCGTGGCCAACGACGTGAGTGATCCGAATTGCGGAATGGAAAGCGACGAAAACGAAGTGACAATCTTCTTTAAAAGCGGCGCCCCGAAGAAAATTTCGCGCGCGTCGAAGAAAAATATCGCGCGCGCGCTGGTAAAGATTTGTGAAAATGTTTGAGAAAACTGTTTGACAAAAAAATTGTGATGATTACTTCGTTCGTTGTAAGTGAAGTTTAATTCTATTCAAAAATCTTCACGCACCCACCGCGTCTGCGGATCGAAAGGGGGGAAAATCGATGGCAGCTAAGAAAAAGAAAAAAGCAGCTAAGAAAAAATCAGCCAAAAGAAAAAGGCACTAACGCTTAGCGCTTATCACGACCCCGAACGCTTTCGGAGTCACAATCCAACTTCAACCCGGGAGGAGAATTTATTTTCCTCCCGGTTTTTTTGTAGGCAAAGGCGACATGCCGGTGCGGCTACAACACAAAACCATTTGGCAGCACGCGCACAAAATTCTATTAGTCTTTCATCATGATGCATTATCTCGACGCCGCGGTCGAAGCCGCGCGCGCCGCCGGAGATCTACTTCGGCAGAATTTTCATCGACCGCTGCGCGTCAACGCGGCCGAGGCGCACGACATCAAGCTCGAGATCGATGTGCAGACGCAGGATTTGATTACGAAACTCCTGCTCAACAAATTTCCGCAGCATGCGCTTTACGGCGAAGAAGGAATTGTCGGCGATCAATCGAGCGAGCATCAATGGGTGGTCGATCCGCTCGATGGCACCGTGAATTATTACTACGGTATTCCGCACTTCTGCGTTTCGATTGCGCTGCGCTTCAAGGGCGAAATCATTGTCGGAGTTATTTACGATCCGATCCGCGAGGAATTATGGACCGCGCAAAAAGGCGAAATTCCGCGTTTGAATGGTAATCATTTCCACGTAAGCGAACGCGCCGATCTCAAGGAAGCGGTTATTTCCGTCGGTCTTTCGAAGACCGGAGTGACGATCGAAGCGGGATTGCCGTTGCTCCAGCAAATGATCCAGCGCGCGCGCAAATGCCGTTTGCTCGGCAGTGCCGCCCTGGATATGGCTTACGTCGCGTGTGGACGTTTCGATGCCTACATCGAACAAGGAATCAGCCTGTGGGACGTAGCCGCGGGCTGGATTTTAGTTGAAACGGCCGGTGGCAGCGTCGAGATGCGACCACGCAAGGACATGAAAGATAAATACAGCATTGTCGCCTCCAATGGCGTAATCGATTTGAAACTCTGATGTCGATCTTTCGCAGCGGAATCGGGTACGACGCGCATCGTTTGGTGGAGGGACGAAAATTGATTCTCGGTGGAATCAAGATCGCGCACTCCCGCGGCCTGGAAGGACATTCCGATGCCGATGTCTTGTCACACGCGATTGCCGACGCGCTGCTTGGCGCGATTGGCGCCGGCGACATTGGCCAGCATTTTCCGAACACGGACGAATCGATTCGCGGAATTAGCAGCATCGAAATCTTGAAGCACGCCAGCGCATTGCTTGCGGAGAAAAAGGCGCGCATCACGAACGTGGACGCCACGCTTATCGCCGAAGCGCCCAAGATTGCGCCGCACATTCCGGCGATGCGAAAAACGATTGCTGCGGCAATCGGTGTATCGGAATCGACCGTCAGCATTAAAGCGACAACAAACGAAGGGATGGATGCAATTGGGCGGGGTGAAGGAATGGCAGCAATGGCGGTCGCGACCATTGAACAGGAATAGATCGAAAAATCCATGGATCAGCCGCGTGCACGCTACGGTCATGGTGAGCGGAGCGAACCATCTCACAATCGAAGCGATGAGTTTCTGGCGCCAGAAAGTGCGCGATGCTTTGTGGGATCCCTTGCTACGCTCGGGATGACACCGCTTTAAAATGTCGATTCGCTTCTTTAATACATATTCGCGGGCGCTCGAAGAGTTTCAGCCGCGCGCTTCCGCTTCGCGCAAAATCGATATGTACACCTGCGGTCCGACAGTTTACAGTCGCGCTCACATTGGAAATTTCCGGGCCTACGTTTTCGAGGATTTGCTGCAGCGCCATCTCGAGTTGCGCGATTATAAAGTCCGTCGCGTGATGAACGTCACGGACGTCGATGATAAAACCATTCGAGGCGCTCGCGCCGCCAAGATTCCGCTCGCCGAATTTACCGCGCCTTTCAAGCAAGCGTTCTTCGAAGATATCGAAACATTGCGCATCAAACGCGCTAACGAATTTCCCGCAGCCACCGATCGGCGTTACGTCGACAAGATGATTGCGATGATCGGCACGCTCGTTTCGCGCGGGCTAGCTTACCAGGCGGATGATAAATCTGTTTACTATCGCATCAACAAATTTCCCGGTTACGGAAAACTGGCCCATTTCGATCTGACCCAATTGCAATCGACCGGCCGCGTGAAGAATGACGAATACGACAAGGAGCACGTCGGCGATTTCGCGCTTTGGAAAGCGTGGGACGAAGAAGACGGCGACGTGAAATGGGATTCGCCGTGGGGGCCGGGTCGTCCCGGATGGCACATCGAGTGTAGCGCGATGGCCACAGCGATCTTGGGCGATCAGATCGATATCCATTGCGGCGGAGTAGATAACATCTTCCCGCATCACGAAGCGGAAATTGCGCAAACGGAAGGCGTGACCGGGAAACAATTTGTGCGCTACTGGCTGCATTGCGCACACCTGCTGGTCGACGGACAAAAGATGTCGAAGTCGCTCGGTAACTTTTACACGCTGCCCGACCTTCTAGAAAGAGGTTACACCGGGCGAGAAATCCGTTATTCGCTGATGCGCGTGCATTATCGCGCACCGCTCAATTTCACCTGGGAAGGAATGGAAGAAGCGCGCCAGGCTCTCGCCCGCATCGATGATTGGCTGGAGCGCCTGCACGAAACAGTCGCCGGTAAGATCGATCCGCCTAAGGCGGACAAGATCGATCTTCAGCCAGGAGCACGATTCGAAGAGGCGCTCGATGACGACCTGAATATTTCCGCCGCGCTCGGTTTTCTGTTCGAGTCGATTCGCGAAACGAACCGCGCATTGGATCGAAATGAACTTGGCGCCGCCGCCGCAAATGCATGGCTCCAGTGGTGGGAACGCATTGAAAGCGTCCTCGTGATTCAACCCGAAGTAGCGTCGTTGCCCGCTGCAATTGCCGCGTTGGCCGAAGCGCGGATGCAGGCGAGGCTTGCAAAAGACTGGCGAAAAAGTGATGAATTGCGCGACGAACTGAGCGCGCGCGGATGGGAAGCGCGTGACACGAAGGATGGACAGAAGGTCACGCGGCGCGCCGGAGCTTAATTCGCCACAAATGTTTGCGCCTTCCGAATTTCTCAACCTCGAAGAGACCGCGCACTCAAAATTGTTTGAGAACCAGAAATATGTCTGGGACGCACTCAAACAAATCGCGAGCTATCTCCAATTTCGGCTGAAGCCCGGCGTTTTCGGCGAGCTCATCGGAAAACCTTTCGTCAGCAATAGCGTATTCGTCGGACGCGGAACAATTGTCGAACAGGGCGCGGTCCTTAAAGGACCGGCCTGGATCGGCGAAAACTGCCACATCCGCGCCGGGTGTTACGTGCGCGAAAATGTGATCGTGGGCGACGGCGTGGTGATGGGGAACTCAAGCGAATTCAAGAACTGCATCCTGTTCAACGAAGCGCAGGTGCCGCATTTCAATTACGTGGGCGATTCGATCCTCGGCCATCACGCGCACCTCGGCGCCGGCGTCATCTTGTCCAACGTAAAACTCGATCATCGCGAAATTGCGGTGACTTCGCCCGACGGAAACATCGCAACCGGGCTCACGAAATTCGGGGCGATCGTCGGCGACCGCACGGAAATCGGTTGCAACGCCGTCATCAATCCGGGCTCAATCCTCGGACGCGATTGCATTGTTTATCCGGGCGTCAATTTTCGTGGCGTGCTGGCAAACTCAAGCATAGTGAAAGTGCGTCAGACTCTCCAGATTTTGACGCGGCGCGATGGGATTACACGCTGAGACGAGGATGTAGGCGATCAAATTGCCTGATAAAGTGTGGCCGGAGGTTTCTTCTTTATCCAACCGAATTCGTAGAGCGGATAGGCAAACCACGGAATTGCATTTACATCGAAAATCTTTCCCGCGGCGTTGATCCATTTTTTCGCTTCACCATCCTTACCGTGCGCAAATCCCCAGGCGGCTTGGGCATAATAATAAGCCGGCGTTTGCGTTGGAAAGCCGATGCGCTGCAGGGAATTTTGCGCGCTCTGTTCGTTGTGCTCGCCCAGATACGTCATCAAAACGCCGAAACGTAGACGTTCATTCGAGACAAGGACGTTCTTCTCCTTAAGAAGTGTTTCGTAAATATCGCGCGCCTCCGAAAATTTCTTTTGCCGAAGCAGTAAGTCGCCCGCGTGAATGCGCGGAATAAAGACTCCCGGGCTGGCATTATGCGCGGCCTCGAACGCTTTCGCAGCTTCGTCAAATTTTCCCTGCTCCATGTAAGCGCAACCGCGCAAGTCCAACAATTCCGCGGTCGGTCTGTCCGTTTTTTCAAATCGATCCAGGGCCGCATGCGTCGCCGCAAAATTTTCTACCTGAAAATTCTGCTGTGCGACTTCAAGCGAATTATCGCCAACAGAGGATTTTTCTTCGGCCAGAACTAAACCGCCCGCAAAACAAATCAGCGCAATTAGAAGACGCATCGGGCCGATCATTTCCAAACGCGCGCGGTCAAGCAAGGCATTTGGCGGATGGGCGGGGATTCGAACCCCGGGTGCCTTTCGGCACACACGCTTTCCAGGCGTGCACAATAGACCGCTCTGTCACCCATCCGTAAGATCGACAATCAAAGCTGCAAGCGGCGGAACAATTCGTCGAGCGGCAGTTGAATGCCGATAAAAAATTCGCCGAAGTCCGCGTACTCCGCGCTCACGGGATCAAAGCGCATTTGATAAACGATCGCTTTGATTTGGAATGTGTCGCGCGCGAAAAGAGTTACGCCCCACTCGGCGTCATCCAGGCCGGTCGAGCCGGTGATGAGTTGTTTGATCTTTCCGGCGTATTGACGGCCAACGGCGGCATGTCCTTTCATCAACTGGCGCCGCTCCGCGTAGGGAAGCGCATACCAGTTGCGCTGCTCGCCGCGGCGCTTGTTCATATTATAGAAACAAACCACCGGCCAATCCGGCAGCGTGGGATAAACGCGGTCCTGCCGGTAATGTTTGATTCGTTCGCGAAACGCATTCATTGCTTCCGCAAATTTCTCAGAATCCGGTTTGAGATTTTGTTCCTTGGCCAGCGTTTCCGCATACTCCTCGTCCGTCGTGACGTATTCGCTTTCTTCGGTAAGCGAGAGATAACTGTAAACGGGCGTCAATACGTCGGCGCCGAGCGAGAGCGAAAGTTGCTTGTCGATCTTGTTCGCGTTCTGCAAATCCGGCGTGATCAACATGAAGCCGAGATCGGCTTTCGGCGTGACGATGCTAAGCGTAAGCAATTGCGTCGAATTCATCGCGCGAACGTCCTGCACGAGCGACGCCAGATTCGTTTTCGCCGCGGTCTGTTCCTCGCGGCTAAGCAATTGCCATTGGCCGTACTCGATCCGGTAATAAAGATGCAAGCAATGCCAGCCTTCTTCCGGAACAAGCTCCGTGTTCTTGTCGGTCATCGCGCTAGTTTAAACTGCCGAAGGAGGATGTCGATCTTGCGCAGGTGTCGCGGCGGTCTGCGCTCCCGGCAGATGCGGCACGCAATACTCCTCGCCGTCCCGCGCGACGCGGAAATCGAGATTCGGATCGCTCAACTCGGTCGCGCCGCAGACTGCGCATTTGTGGAGCGACTCAGCTTCGCCGCGAGATTCGACTTCAAATCGCTGGCGCCGCGACGTGATTTCGCGACGATGTCGCGCGTCGTGAATGATCTCCGGTCCGAAAAAGATAAAGTAATTGCTTAAGGCCGCGATCAGCGACACGCGATAGGCGTTGGGGCCGAGAACAAATCCGACAAGCAACACGCCGGCCGAGAACCAAGCCAGCCACTTGATCTTTACCGGCAAAATAAAAAACAGATAGATGACCACGTCGGGATAAAACCGAGCAAAGGCGAAAAACAGGGAAGAGATCAACATCGAGTTCGAGAAATTACTGCCGAAGAAAAAAGCTGCGATCGTCGTCCCGATCATCCCGACAAAAAAGTAGAGCGTCAGTTTAAATGCCCCCCAGGCGCGCTCGAGGCCGTCGCCGATAAACCAGAGAAACCAGAGAAAAAGGACGACCCACCAGCTGAATGTTTGAGGGATGAAAATATACGTGACCAAGCGCCAGACCTGGCCGTGGAGAATGCGGGCCGGATTGAGATCGATGGCAGAACTAAAGGACGGATTCAGCCACACCAGGCCCAAGACGAGCACGTTGAACAGGACGACGGCGCGGATCAGACCGGGGATGGCGAGAAAACCAAAACGCTTTTCAAGTTTATCGAGCCAACTCACTGGCGGCACGGTAGCGCAAGCGTCCCGCTTGCAAAATAAAACAGATCGCAAGCCAGAGGCTTGCGCTACTTTTCGTCGAGTCTAGGATTCCCCTCATGAGCGACTCCCCGCAGAAACACACACCGCTTTACCAAGAGCATGTGCGGCTCGGCGCGAGGATGATTCCGTTCGGCGACTGGCTTATGCCGGTGCAATACACGGGCATCGTCGATGAACATCAGGCCGTGCGAAAGAACGCCGGTATCTTCGACATTTCGCACATGGGACAATTGATTGCCGAAGGCGTGGCGGCTGGCCAGTGGCTGAACGAAATGCTGACCAACAACATCGCCAAACTCAATGTTGGCGCCGGCCAGTACACTTTTCTTCTCAACGAGAAGGGCGGAATTATTGACGACCTGATCGTTTACCGGATCGATCACCTCCAATTCCTGCTCGTGGTGAACGCGTCGCGCACCGATGAAGATTTTGCCTGGCTGAATCGATCTCGCCCGAAAGACGTCGAGCTGGCTAATCGCAGCGCCGATTACGGCGGCGTGGCCATACAAGGCCCGCGCGTCGTTGATTTGTTCCATGCGTTCTTCGGTCAGGTCGTCGCGCCCCCGGCGCGAAATATGATTGTCGATCTTGAGCTGAAGGGAATAAAGCTCTCGATCGCCCGCACGGGCTACACCGGAGAAGATGGCTTCGAAGTTTTCTTTCCGGCGAACGAGGCGGCGAAATTTTGGAACCTTACTCTCGAAACGGGAAAGCCATTTGGAATCAAACCTTGCGGACTCGGCGCGCGCGACACCCTGCGCCTCGAGATGTGTTATCCGCTCAATGGCTCCGATTTGTCGCCGGAACATAATCCGATCGAAGCCGGTCTCGGATTCTTTGTCGATCTTACCAAGGCGAAATTTGTCGGCCGCGATGTTCTGGCACAGATGAAAGAAAACGGACCGGCTCAGAAGCTCGTTCCGTTTCGCATGCAGGGGAAATGTCCGCCGCCGCGTCCGCACTATTCCGTGTTCAACAACGGTGAACGCGTCGGTGAAGTAACGAGCGGCACTCTCTCGCCGAGCTTGAATTACGGCGTCGGAATGGCTTACATCCAATCGCCGCACGCGAAGATTGGCACAAACATCGAAATCGAAATCCGCGGACAAAAATTTCCAGCCACGATCGAAAAAAAACCGCTCTACAAAAAATCATGAACGTCCCCGACGATTTGCTTTACACCGAGAGTCACGAATGGATTAAACGTGAAGGCGACAACATCCGCGTCGGCATCACGGATCACGCACAAGCCGAATTAACTGACGTCGTCTATGTCGAGCCGCCAAAAAAAGATCGCCAAGTCAACGCGAAGGAAGCGATTGCCGTGGTCGAGTCGGTCAAAGCCGCGAGCGACATCTACGCGCCGGTGAAAGGAACAGTCGTCGAAGGAAACAAGGAATTGGACGCGAACCCCGCGTTAATCAACACCGACCCATTCGGCAAAGGCTGGATCTTCGTGCTCAAGATCGACAACCCAGACGATCTCAAGAGTCTGAAAGACGCAGCCGCGTACAAAAAACAGATCGGGTAAAGTCTGAGATGACTTGGAAAAGCAGTTTCTCGATCGCGTGTTTACTAGTAGGGCTCATCCTATTTGCTGCGTTCCATCCAGTTTTTTTGCGCGGCCTCGGTTTGGGAATGCCAATAATTAGTGCGGCCCATTTGGCAATTGATTTGCTCAAGCCAAAATCACAATAACCCGGGGCGGACTTGTCGACCTTGATGAGCGCGATGTGAAACCCAGGACGGTCACATTCTTTCAATCGCCATCCGACTTGCGGAAGTGGTTTGAGAAAAATCACGCGACTGCGCCGGAACTTTGGGTCGGGTTTTACAAGAAGGACTCGGGCAGAGCGAGCATCACCTGGCCGGAATCGGTGGATGAAGCGCTTTGTTTTGGATCGATGGCATCCGAAAAAGCGTGGATGAGGTTAGCTATAAGATCCGCTTTACGCCGCGGCGGCGGGGAAGCATTTGGAGCGCGGTTAATATCAAGCGGGCCACCGCGCTGACCGATGAGAGACGGATGCGGCCCACGGGCGTGAAGGCGTTCGCGGCACGGCGTGAGAACAAGTCGGGCATCTATGCCTACGAACAGCGGCGCGCGGAGCTGGAGGAGCCGTACAACGGCATGCTGAAGAAGAACAAGGCGGCGTGGGATTTTTTTCAGGCGCGACCGCCGTCGTATCGCAAGACCCTCAATTGGTGGATCGTGAGCGCGAAGAAGGAAGAGACGCGGCTGAAGCGGCTGGAGAAACTGATGGAAGAATCGGCGCGAGGACGACGGATGCGGTAGGCGAAGAAAACGCCGAACGCTTAACGTCGAACGCCCAATCCCTAATTCGGCAAATTAATCTTTGCCGAAGAGGAGTTGCTCGACGCCGCGCAGGACTTCTTCGATTCGAATCGGGGCGGCGAAGAAGCTGTATCCGCTGAGAATTCCGCCGGACATCATCTGACTTTCCGGACGAAGGGCGCTTAAGCAAACGACTGGCGTATCCTTGAGCGCGTTGTCGGCCTGGACTTGACGCGCGAGAGCGTCTCGATCGGAACTGGCGGCCGCGGAATCGATCAAAATTAAATCAGGCTGGAACCAGCGCGCGGAGCGCAGAGCAAACTGGCCGTCGTGTTCTTCCTTGATGGAATACCGGCCCGTTTTTTCGAGCGCTTGCTTGATGAGCCGCGTGACGGCCGGCTCCTGGTCGATGAGTAGAATCTTTTTGAGGACTTTCATAGGGTTGTTGTTAACGGAATCAAAGCATCGCGTATGCCAGCATGCGGCGGCCTAAGGTGCATCGAGGCGTCCCCACAGGATGAAGTTGCTTGCGTGGAGATGCTTGGGTGATCCTCGCGGCGACGTGTTTTGTATGGCGTGCCGTGAGGCCCGCCTATAGGAGAGTGGTGACCGTGTTGATGGTGAGCGCGAGAATAATGACGTTGAACCCAAAGGAGAGAACGCCGTGGAGCAGCGCGAGCTGACGAATGTTGCGCGACGTGATCTGCACATCCGAGACCTGACAGGTCATGCCGATCACAAACGAGAAATAGGCAAGATCGAGATAATCGGGTAAACGCCCACCTGGAAATTCGAGACCGCCGGCGTGTTGATGATTCGCCGGATCATCGCTGTCGCCATAAAAAGTGTGGGCATAACGCAAACCGAAAACGGTGTGCGTGAGGGACCATGAAGTAATTACGGCAAGCAGGCTGATGATAAGATGAGCGGTAAGATGACCGTGTTGTTCATCGCGATTGGTGTGCAATAAAAATCCGACAGCGAACAACGCCGCGCACGCGGCGATCACGACGAAGACAAAAATCACTGTGCGACTTACGTCCTGCTCTTGCGCGCGCGTCCGAAGTTTTTCAGGCGGCGTCGCGACGATCGTGATCCAGGCAAGCGCGAGCGTGCAAACCGCGAACGCATCCCACGCGGCCATAGAGCGTGTCCAAAGACGAACGTGACCGCCCAATAAATAAAAAACCGCGGCCCCAACCACGAGCGAAACGATGAGACGATGATGTGCGTCTAGTCGCGCAATTCGTTTGAGGACGCTCGTCATAATTCGATGCCACTTACTAAAGAGCCGGCCAAGCGCGCGCAAGCCGCATTCGCAACGAAACTCAAATTGATGAGGAGCAGAAACGTCGAACTACTGACCGGAAAGATCGACAAGCGATCTTGTTATCCGAGAAAGCCGAGATTGGGATTGTCGAAATGACCGATGTTTGGAAAAACGGTCGAGAGATCGGAACTACTTACACCGAACCAAGTCGCCATCGTCGCAGAAAATTCGTCGACCGACGTGGTTGGAATCCAGCGGCCCTGGCCGGTATCGTCGGGCCCGTTGACGGCCAGGGTCGGAAATGTTCCGAAAAGCCGTCCGCCGAGAACGGCGCCGCCCATGACAAACTGGTGACTTCCCCAACCGTGATCGGAGCCGCTTCCATTTGTCGGATAGGTGCGACCGAAATCAGAAGCGGTGAAACTGGTGACTTGATTGGCTATGCCCATCTCAATGGTGGAGTTGTAAAATGCGTTCATCGCCTGGCTGAGCTCGACGAGCAGACTGGATTGCGCGGTGAGCTGATCGCCATGCGTGTCGTAACCTTGCACGGCGCAGAAGAAAATCTGCCGTTGCATTCCGAGACTGGTTCGGGCGGCGATAAGCTTCGCCACCATATTCAGTTGCGAACCGAGATCGGTTGCCGGAAAAACGGTTTGCACCGCGGGCGCGCCGGCCAGAGCGGACGTAAGCAAATCGTTGTCCGCGACCGCGCGGGTGACAGTGTCCGCATAAGCCTGTTCGAAAAGATTGTTGTGCGGCTGCGCGAGCAAATCCTTGAACGCTTGCAACCGGACGTTGGCGTTCGCGCTGCCGTTGAAGCCGGTCAGGCCGATGCTGCCCGTGGGCGCAACCGCGTACGGAATCACGAGATTGCCGACTTCAAAGGTATTTGTTCCGGCAATGGAAATGGCGAGAGAAATTTTCGAATTGCCATTCAAAGAGGCCAGCAAGTCGGCCGTGCGCCCGCCCCAACCGGTAAGAGAAGTCTGTTCCGAGACCGATGTTTGCCATTGGACCGATTGATCGGCATGCGAAAACAATTGGTTCGGTACCGCGACCGTTTTGGCAAGATACTCGGCGCGCGTGATTGGGGCCAAGAGCGTGCCGACGTTCGAGACGAGCGCCATCTTGCCCTGATTAAAAAGCGATTGCACCTCGGGCAGGCTTGGATGCAATCCGAAATCCCGGCCATCGCCGCTCGGCAATGTGAGAGGCAGAAGCGAGGATTGCGGGATGGCGAGAATGCCACGAGCCGCGAGGTAGGAAGCGTAGCCGCTATTGTCGTGCGGAACGATCACATTGTTCGCATCGTTGCCGCCGTAAAGAAAAAGGCAGACCAGCGCCTTGTAATCGGAAGCGGGGATGGTCGCGGCACTTAACTTCCGAAGATCGAAGATGGTGTTGATGAGTCCGGTGGTGCCAAGCGCGGCGCAGGCGGCCTGGCGAAGAAAAGTGCGGCGAGTCGGCGAATACATATTTATTTTTGCACGGTGAACTCCGGCGAATTGATGACGAGGTAGACGGCCGTGCTCGCGCGTTCGGTCGGGTTGCTTGCGGGAATTTGCGTGACCGCGTTGATGAGAGTGGTGCGCATGCTCGAGGACATTCCGCCGTTCATAAGCACAGCGTTGAGATGATCGACGAGCTGGGCCGGGTTGCTCGCCAGCGTTTGCTCGTTCGAGAGGTTAAGCGTGATCCGATCGGCCGATGGTCCCAAGCCCGAATAAATCGCGTTGCGCAGAAAATTCGCGATCGCGATCACGGTTGTTTCCGTGGTGATTTGAAACTCGGGGCTCTTCAAACCGGCTTGCGCAATCGCGCCGGGCGACTCGTAGTCCGGCGAAAAGAAATTAAACACGGTGGGCGCATGCAGCGGCAATTGGCCAAGGGTTGACCCTCCGGAGACAGAAAACTTTCCGTCCGGCGTCGAGGCATGGAAGGCGCGCAGAAGATTTGTCAGGTGCACGACCGGTTCGCGTTCATGACCGTAACCCTGGTCGCTTTTCGAATTACCGCGCGCATCGTAATCCATCAGTATCGCGCGAACGACCGCGGTAAGGTCGCCACGCACGCCGTGTCCGTTGTTATTGAAAACCGAAGCGACCCGATAAATATAACCTGGACCCGGATTGCTCATGACCAGCCGTTGAATCAACTGACGACAGAAAAACGGGCCGACGTTCGGATCGTTGAAAATAGTATCGAGCGCCATTTTCAAATCCTGTTGCGCCGTTTGGTTTGCTGGGACCGTTACGCCATCAAGAATTTGCTTCGACGCAGGCTCATGATGAGTCGCGAATGGAATCATCGGATCGATGTAGTCCGGAGTGGCTCCGTACCAAACCGGCGTGCCCGTTTGCGAAAAATTCCAGCCGGTGAAAACGGCAGCGAGACCAAGCACGGCATTCTGATCGTAAGTATCGATCGGAAGCCCTTGCGCGTTCAGCGTCAAACTATCGTCAAGATTCAAACGATATAGCCCGACGGAAAAGAGCTGCATGGCTTCACGGGCATAATTTTCATTCGGGTGGGTGCCTTGCGACGCGTTAGCCTTATCGTTATGCAACATGTCGAGGTACTGGCCCATGACTGGGCTGAGCGTGACGTCCTCGAGCAATTGCCGGAAATTTCCGAACGCGTCGCGCGCAAGCAGATCCATGTAGTTCGACATGCCCGCCGGTTGATCGCCGAGGCCCGCGCTGTTGATGGAGACGACCATGATCTCGCTCAGCGCAAACGCCACGCGCTGCCGCAATTGATCGGGTGCGGTGATCGTAGTCGTCCACCACGCATCGAGCGTTTGGGTATTCGTCGGCGGATTAACCCCGGAAGCATTAACGAAAGCGAGTTGGGAAGTCGCCGCCGTGGCGAACTGTTCGTTTAGAAAAGCGTTGAATCCTTCGTTCTGAACTTTCGTGATCAATTCATCGCTCGTGCCGAAAGTTGATTGCGAAAGAAAGCGTCCCGCGTCTGCCGGTGACGGCGTGCCGGAAGCGAGGGATGGCGGTGGTGTAGGAGTCGGCGCGGATTGTCCACCACTGGAGAGATTGAACGAACCACTGAGCTCGCCGGCTGGATGAGACGACGTTTGAATGATAAACGATATCTTCCCGGATTGAATCGCCGCGATGATGGCCGCGACCGTATAAGTCCCGCGCGGCTTGAAGATCCAATTATAAGTTCCGTCCGGTTGCGGCGTGGACGCGGAAATGTCAAAGAGAAGCTCGCCGGTATCACCGTAAATGCCGATACCGGTGACCGGCGACGACAAATTGGAATAATCAAACGCGACGATGGCCGACGTTTCATCAGCCGACATCCGCAGAGTCACCGTCCCGGAGCCGCCCGATGCGACACCAGCAACTGGCCGCAACTGCGCGATATAAAGCGTTGTTGGGGGCGGATCGAGATCGTACAGTTCGAACAAAGCAATGCCGGTGGTGGTGCCACTGCCGCGCACGATTGCAGTGTAGGCGCCGGGCACTAGCGTGGAAACGATGGCCGACTCACGATCGTCCGACGGTGCAAGCGAGGTTGCTTGAATCTCGGACGCCTGTGTTGTTTGCCAATTATCGTTTTGGGCAAGCAGCGTTCCGTTACTATCATGCAACTCCAGCGTTGGATCCATCAAACGCCCGACCATGGGGGTACCGCCTACGCTTAAGCTTGGGCCGAGGACCCTGAGGATCACGCTCATCGCTGTGTCGCCCTGAATGACGAACCCTCCGATCATCACGTTGTCGTTGGTCTGCACGTTGCCGCGAGTCGAAATGTTGGTCAAACGGATGGCGGGATTCGAACCGTCGAGGTCGTAAACCTCAACCAAACCAACGCCGATCGCGTTATTTACGCCTCGAACGATTGCGGTGTAGGCGCCGGGATTCAGTGTCTCCAGTAAGGCGGATTCCTTGTCATTGCTTGGCGGCAAGCCAGTCGCGATAATTTCGCTCTGCTGGGAAGTTCGCCAGTTGTCGTTTGTTGCGACCAGAGCTCCGGTCGAATCATGCAATTCCAAAACGGGATCACTCAAGGCGCCTGGCACGGGCAGCGATGGACCCAAGGCACGAATCAAGACAGTCTTTTGGCCTGTGCCCGTCACAATAAAACCGGCAATCACGACGTTGTCGGCCGTGCCCACTTGCGCTCGAGTGGAGATGTTGACCGCGCTCGAAGTGGCAAATGCCGTTGTCGATCCGAGAACGAGAAAAACTGCAATGACGCGAGCGATTATTTTGCCATTCACGAAATTCCTCATGAGCTTAATCCGCTGCCGCAGGAGACCCAGTCCAACTGAGGAGGCAATGGCGATTGCGTTGATCGAAAAGGAGCAGAAAGCACGCCAATCCTTAGAGCCATGTCGAGCATCATGTCGCGGCCCGCGCTTTCTCTAAAATTCACGGCAATGGAACAACCGGTTCGAGAAGAAGTCGCGCTTTTTTCTTCAACAACGCTATGCTTAATTGCGAATCCAGCCATGAGTAGCAAGCCAAAGCAGTCGCGTCCGGAACTGAATTTTGAAGGCGCGATGGACCGACTCGAGGCGATTGTCGAACAAATGGAATCCGGAAAACTTGCGCTGGAAGAACTGATTGTCCGTTACGAAGAAGGAATGAACCTTGTGAAAGTTTGTCAGGAACGCCTCGCCAGCGCCGAACAAAAGATCAACATCATTGCCCGGAACAGCGCAGGGAAAACCTTTATAAAAAATTTCGAACCGACGCCGGAGATTGCATCGCCAGCCGAAACGGTGGATAAAGCCGAAAGCAAGAATGATGAAGTCCGACTCTTCTGAGATAACCGCAACCGCACGTCTGCTTGACGGGATCCGCTCACCCGCAGATATCAAGGCGCTTCGCGAACAAGATTTGCCGCAACTCGCCCAGGAAGTTCGCGACGAACTCGTCAAGGTGCTTTCGCAAACCGGCGGACATCTTGGACCGAATCTCGGTGTGGTCGAGCTGACGATCGCGTTGCATCGCGTCTTCGAAACGCCGCGCGACCGCTTTGTTATGGACGTGAGTCATCAGGGCTACGTGCACAAGATGTTTACCGGCCGTCTCGATCGCATTGCGACGATGCGGCAATACCAGGGCCTTAATGGTTTTCTGCTGCGCACCGAGAGCGAGCACGATTGCTACGGCGCGGGTCACGCCGGCACAGCGCTTTCGGCCGGCTTGGGCATGGCCGTGGGACGCGATTTGCGCGGCGGCGATGAGAACGTGGTCGTGATCGCGGGTGACGCCGCGTTCACCTGCGGGATTAGCTATGAAGCGTTGAACAATGTTCGTGCCCACACCAAACGCTTCATCGTCGTGCTCAACGACAACGAATGGTCCATCGCGAAGAACGTAGGCGCGATCGCTTCTTACCTTAACAACATCGCGACTAGCCCGACCTTCGCGCATTTGCATGACAAAGCGCGCCGATTCGTCGAGGCGATCGCCGGAAAGTCCGTGGCCGAATTTGCCCATAAAGTGGAGGAGAGCGTCAAGGGACTGCTCGTCCCAAGCGTTATTTTCGAAGAACTCGGCCTGCGCTATTACGGACCGATCGACGGCCACGATATTCCGCTTCTCATCCGCACGTTTGAGTTTTTGAAAACACAAGATGAACCGGTCTTGCTTCATATCCTCACGAAAAAGGGCAAAGGCTACGAGCCGGCCATCAAACAGCCGGACAAATTTCACGGGCTCGGCAAATACAAGATTGAGAGCGGTGAAACCGCCCCGGCGCCGACGCCTACCTATTCCGAAATTATCGGCAAGACACTCTCGAAATTCGCGGACACAAACCAAAAAATTGTCGCGATCACCGCCGCCATGCCGAGCGGCACCGGCCTCGGCCATTTCGCAAAGGCGCATCCGGACCGGTATTTCGACGTCGGCATCGCCGAGGAACACGCTGCGCTTTTTTCCTGCGGACTCGCTACTCGCGGGTTGAAACCGTTTCTGACGATTTACTCGACGTTTATGCAGCGCGCTTACGACATGATCATTCACGACATCGCGCTGCAGAACCTAAACGTCGCGCTTTGCATGGATCGCGCGGGATTGAGCGGCGACGACGGCCCGACTCATCACGGGTTATTCGACATTGGCTACCTGCGGCACATCCCGAACTTCGTGCACATGCAGGCGAAGGATGAAGACGAATTCGTCGACATGCTTTGGACGATGGCGAACTACAACTCTGGGCCGATCGCGATTCGTTATCCGCGCGGCGCAGGCACCGGCGCGAAACCGAAACCGGAACCGAAGCTTCTCGAGATTGGGAAAGCCGAGGTCGTGCAACATGGCCGCGACGTCGCCATCTTCGGACTCGGCAACATGTTCGAGGTGGCGGAAGAAGCCGCGCGCAAACTTGAAGCGCAAGGCCTATCGGTCGCGCTTATCAATCCGCGCTGGATCAAGCCGCTCGACACCGGCACGCTCGAGTTCTTTGCGCGCAGCGTCAGTGTTGTTTGCACGATCGAGGATCACGTCCTGCACAACGGCTTCGGCTGCGCGGTCATGGAGCATCTCTATTCGCAAATGATCCACACGCCGGTGGTCCGGATTGGGTGGCCGGATCAATTCATTGAGCATGGCTCAATTCCTGTCTTGCGAAAAAAACACGGCGTCACCGCGGACGCGCTGGTTGAGAAAGTTCTGTCACTTCTCGGAAAGAAGCCTTCCGCACAGTCGAGCGCGGCTTAGCCCAGAGAGCGCCAGCCGCGATTGTCGATCTAACGATCAACTCGCATGAGCGCGATTGAAGCACGCGACCTGACGAAGATTTACCGCACTTATCGGAAAGAGAGAGGACTATGGGGTTCGATCAAAGGTCTCGTCCGACGGCGGCACGAAGAAACTCGCGCGGTCGATCACGTTTCGTTTGAGATCGACACCGGCGAGTTTGTCGGATTTCTCGGTCCCAATGGCGCAGGCAAGACGACCGTGCTCAAGATGCTTTCAGGCTTGCTCAATCCAACATCGGGCGACGCGCGCGTCCTCGGCTTTGTGCCGTGGGAACGCCGCAACGAGATGAAACGGCAATTCGCTTTGCTTATGGGCCAAAAGAATGCGCTTTGGTGGGATTTGCCTGCGCAGGAATCACTCGAGCTCAATCGCGCCATTTACGGAATCGATCGCGAGCGTTTCAAAAAGGTCGTCAACGGCCTGGCTGATCTTCTCGAGGTGCAGGACAAAATGAATGTGATGGTGCGCGAGTTATCGCTGGGCGAGCGAATGAAGATGGAACTCATTTCCGCGCTGATCCACGAGCCGCGCGTTCTGTTTCTCGACGAACCAACCATCGGCCTCGATGTCGTGAGTCAAAAGCGCGTGCGCGAATTTCTGCGGATTTACAACGAAGAGCATCGCATCGTTACCATGCTCACCAGCCATTACATGCAGGACATCGAGGCGCTCTGCCATCGCGTCCTGATCATCGATCACGGCAAGATTTTCTTTGACGGGCCGCTTAACCAGATTATCGATCGTTTCTCCGTTCACAAGATCATCGGTCTTACTTTTGAGAAAGAAGCAGCGCGCGATTTCTCCGCTTTTGGCGAGGTGATCGAGCAAACACCGGTGTCCGTGCAAATAAAGGTACCGCGCGCAAGAGTTACTGAGGTTTGCCGGCAGCTGCTGGACGCGTGTCAGATCAGCGACATCAACGTGCAGGAATTGCCGGTGGAAGAAGTAATCCGCCAGCTCTTCGGCAGCCGAGCCGGGAAAAATGATTCGGAGCCGCTCACCGAGACGATTACTTAGCGCTGGATCGCCTCCTTCAATTCGTGCACATAGGAGGGATTCAGTTCGAACGCGGTCACCGGCATTTCCGCGAGCTGTACTTCTTCGTAATACGGAATGCTTTCGATAAATCCCGCTGACATTAAACCGTTCAGGATATCCGTCACGTCTTCCATCTCCATCCGGGTTGAATCCTGGATCTCGCCTCCGAGCATTGACTCGGTAAAACCGATCGCGCGAACAACAGTTGCTTCGCGGCCGGTCAGTTTGATGCAACGCATAAGCCACAAAAAGCAGCTTCCATACCGATGATTTCACGCGTCAAGCGCGCCGATTTCGCCTTCTAGGTTCCCGGAATTTCAAAGCTGGGCAGAATGCTTCTCTGCATCGCTTCCGAAAAGGAAGGATAGCCGGGCGTCCAACCGAGGCGACGCAGTTTGGCGTTGCTCACCCGCTTGTTACTCCGGCCACGCTTGCGTCCTGATGCCGATCCTCCCACCGGCGGAAGCGGCCGATTCAATTTCGCCGCCAGCCAGCCATAGCATTCGCTCTGCAAAATCGGCTCATCGTCCACGATGTTATAAATCTGTACCGCATCAACACGCCGACTTAACAACAGGAGCAACGCCGCTGCGATATCGTCGCGATGCGCCTGATTGACGAAGTGATCGTTCTCCGGATCAATGGTCGCCTCTCCGCTCGAAAATCTTTTCAACAATGCGGATCGTCCTGGGCCGTAAATGCCAGCGAGCCGTGCGACAATTCCACTATGGCTTAGCACGAGTTCTTCGGTCTCGCGCAAAATCTTGCCGGTTTCATGTTGAGGCGCCGCCGCGCTTTCCTCCGTCACCCACTCGCCATTCTCCTGCGCGTACACGCTCGTGCTGCTCGTGAACACGATTGTCGCTTGATCAAATCGTTCGAGAAGATTGCCGGCGCCTGTCAGGTAAACGCGGCGATAAAGAGCGACATCGCCGCCGCGCGTGCTCGCACAATGGATCACGGCATCGAAACTCTTCGCGTGTGCGGCAACGTGATCCGCGTCCGCGATGTCGACCGCAACAGTAGGATAACGTTTGTCCGAAAGTTTCGCCGCAGATTCCGCGGACGCCGTCCAACCTTCAACCTCCCAGCCCGCGTCATGAAATAAGTCGGCCGTTGCCTGTCCAACATAACCGCAACCCGCAATCAAAATACGCGGCATAGTTGTCGATCTTTCACGCCACGGCGGCCGCGATTTCGATCTCGTCGAAAACGCTTCGTTGGATCGCGCGCACTTGTTTAAGCCGGATCAATTCGAGCAGCGCAAGAAATGTCACGATGATTTCGACTCGCGACGCGATGTCGCCGAATAGCTCGGAAAAGCGCACCGCGGTACCGGCGGCGACCTTTTGCAAGATAATGTCGATCTTTTCCGAGACCGTGAAATGCTCGCCGAAGATTTCCTGCAAATCCTCCCGCGCTTCGATGCGCTTGATGACATTTTGAAACGCGTGGATGAGCTGAAAGATGCCGACCTCGGCCAGACGAAGCGGCGCTTCAACTGCAGCGGATGAACCGCCATCGCGAATAAAAATGCGCTCCTGTTCGAGCGCACGCGCGTGCAACTGGGCCGCCGCTTCTTTGAATTTTTTGTATTCGATTAATTGCCGGATCAAATCCCAGCGCGGATCGTCTTCTTCCGCTTCTTCATCGGGCGGCTGTTGATCCACCGGGAGCAGGCTGCGGCTCTTCAGATAAATCAAATTTGCGGCCATCACGACAAATTCACCCGCGACGTCGATGTTCAACTCCTTGAATGCCTGGAGATATTCAAGGTATTGTCGGGTAATCCGCTCGATCGAAATGTCGTAGATGTCGATCTCGTCGCGCTTGATCAGGTAAAGCAGGAGATCAAGCGGGCCTTCAAAAATCTCGAGCTTGACCTTGTAATCGCTTTCCATGCGCCGCGGCGAGTTTAGGCAACGAACACGATAAGTAAACCGCGCGACCACTCCGAGTGGTCGATAGCAATTTTACAAGCCGGTCGCAGCTTTCCGATGGACCCAAACGCTGTTCACGATTCCAAGCCCAAACATGATCATGAGCGCAAACGAACCGCTGTAACTGACCAGCGGCAACGGCACGCCGGTGATCGGCAACATTGAGATCGTCATACCGATGTTCTGAAAGATGTGAGTGAAAATGAGCGCGCTGACCCCGACGACGAGCAGGAGACCAAATTGATCGCCCGCAAAAAATGCGACGAAGAGACACGTAAGCAGCAGTAAGGCGAACGCGCCGATGAGAAACATTCCTCCGACGAATCCCCATTGCTCGCCGATAGCAGAGAAGATGTAGTCGTTGTGCACGGCCGTCGCCGGCAAAAAGCCAAGTTCAATCTGTGTGTTCGGCGCCTTGAACCCTTTGCCCGACCAGCCACCCGATCCGATCGCAATAAGCGATTGATTGATCGCCCACGACGCGCCCTGTTTGTCGACATCGGGATGAAGAAACGCGGTGATCCGCTCCTGCTGGTAAGGTTTCAGCCCGATATAGGCAATCGGGAGGAACGCCGCCGCGATCAACAGGATGCAGATCAAATAGCGCAGTGGAATTCCGCCTACAAAAAAGAGTGCGAGCAAAACCGGGATCCAAATAATGCATTCACCCAGATCGGGCTGCATCAAGATCAAAAGACAGGGCGCTCCAACGATCGCGCCGCAAAGCAGGACGCGCAGCATGGGATGCATTTGGCGAAACTGACTTAGGAACAAAGCCAGAACCATGATTCCGGCGACCACCGCAAGCTGTGCCGGCTGAAAATTAATCGGACCGAGATGAAGCCAACTGCGTGCTCCGTAAACACGCTGGCCGACAAATTTGGTCAGAATCAAAAAGAAAATACCGCCGAGATACATCGGCAGCGCCCCCCAGCGAATCCAATGATAATCGATCAGGCTGGTGATCATGAAAGCAAAGAAACCGACCGCGACCCAGTTCGCCTGCTTGTGCCAAAACTCGGCTGCCACTGGATCCTCGCGCATATAAGTGGCGCTATAGATTGCCACCACTCCGAATACCGCGAGTGCGATCATGAGCGCAACAAGGAGCCAATTTTGGCCCAGCAATTTTCGAAGGAAAGGCGTCATTCTATTGTGCGGCTCGGGGCCCATAAACAGACGCCAGCCAGGTAGAATACGCTGACTATAGGCACGTTCCCGGGTCTCGTAAATGATCTGCCTGCCAAGGCGAGATTGCCGGGCAAAAATCAAAAAAACCTGTAAAACTCAGCAACGGACGTGGTTAAGGTAAGTCTGTCTCAGTAAGACCAAGTCACGGATTTAATTCGTTTGACGACAAATAGTTATGACTTTAATAAAAATAATTGGATGGCTTCTCTTGTCAGCCTGTCAAAGACTAATAGAATGCTCTTCCACTCCCTCAGAATTGCTCGGGTTAAGTCATGGCAACGAAGAAAACGAAACGCAAACTGGCGCACTCAAGGCTGCCGATGCAGCGCCAGTTAAATTTGCAACATGAGGGCAAGTATTTCGACCTGCGCTCCCTATTCGATCGTTTAAATCATAAATATTTTCGAGGCCGACTTCGCGGCTACAAAGTCATGTGGGGTCGCCGGCGCAAGCACCGTCCGAAAGATTATTTTACGTTCGGAACGATTCAGGAAGAAGATCGCCTCATCCGTATCAATCCGTTGCTTGATCAGCCGTTTGTCCCGCTTTGGTTTCTGCAATACGTGCTTTATCACGAAATGCTGCACTCGGTCGTGCCGGACGAAATCGCATCCGGTGGACGACGCCGCGTTCACACCGACGAGTTCAATCGGCGCGAGCGCAAGTTTCAGAGTTATCAGCGCGCCCGCCGTTGGGAAGAAGAGAATCTCGCGCGCTTTCTCCGCTAGACAGCGCTAGCGTCTTTCGGTTGCCGCCGGAGTGGAACCACCTTCAGACGGGGACGACGTCGTCGCGACGTTCTTTTTGATCAGGTACCAAAGTGTTGTCGCCAGCAGCAGGGAGATCAGCTTCGCCTGCCAGTTTTTCAGGATTAGTCTCTTCATAATTGCCGTGCAGTAAAATTTCAGCGATTCGTTGACGGAACGTCTCCGGTGTAAAATTGCGCTCAATTCGTCGCCGGTGACAAATGGAAATGCCGCCAGTCTCCTCGGAAACAATCACCGCTACCGCATCCGATTCCTCGGTAATGCCGAGACCCGCGCGATGTCGCAGACCGAGACTGCGGTCGAGAGTCTCGCGCTGGCTGACCGGAAAGATGCAGGCCGCGGCCGCGATGCGCCCGTTCCGCACAATGACGCCACCGTCATGCAATGCCGCTTTAGGATGGAATATGGTCAGAGCGAGCTCGACAGAAAAATCCGCGTCCATTGTCACCCCAGTTTCTTCGTAAACGCGGATGGATGTATCGCGCTCGATCGCGATGAGCGCGCCGAACTGTTTGTTGGCAAGCTGAGTTACTGCCTCGGCAAGGTCATGCACGGTTTCACGCTTTTCGCTCGTCAGCGAAAAAATCGGATGCCCGCCGACCTCGGCCAGAGCACGCCGAAGTTCAGGTTGAAAAATCACCACCAGCGCGACCGCGAGGAAGACAGAGAAGCTTCTTAAGATCCAGCCGATAACTACAAGGTTTAGCAGCGTCGAGATCAAGGTCAGCGTTAAGAAAACAATGGCCAGGCCGGTCAGGACCTTAGCGCCGCGCGTTCCGCGAAAATAGAGATAGCCGTAGTAGAGAACTACACCGAGCAAGATGATCTCGAAGATGCTGCGCCAGCTCTTCAGCCAGAGATAAACGAGTTGTTGCAACATCTTAAGGTTCCAAAATTACTTCGCTTACACGCAGAGCCACCGCATTCTCTCTCACATCGTGGACGCGAAAAACGTCTGCGCCCCTTGCGCGCAATAACGAAGTCAACGCCACGGTCGGCGGGAGCCGATCAGCCACGGTCGACGACCCGATCAATTTGCCAAGGAATGATTTGCGCGAAGCACCAACGACAATTGGCCGATCGTTTATGCGAAGCCGCTCAAGATTCTTTAGCAGCTCGAGATTATGCAAGAGCGTTTTGCCGAAACCAATTCCCGGATCTAACGCGATTGTCATGGGGTCAATGCCGCAATCTAGGGCGCGGGCATATTGTTGTCGAAAAAAATCCGTCACTTCCGAGATGACATCGGCATAATGCGGATCGACCTGCATCGTGCGCGGCTCTCCCTGCATATGCATGATGACGAACCCGGCGTTTCGTTTTGCCACGAGCGTCATCATTTCTTTGTCTCCTCGCCCGCCTGTCACGTCATTGACAATGGAAGCGCCGGCATCGAGCGCTGCGCTCGCAACTTCGGACTTCGAGGTATCGATCGAGATGAAGATGTCGATCTTGCGTCGCAAATTCTCGATCACAGGAATCACCCGCCGCAATTCTTCATCCACCGAAATCGGTTCCGCGCCGGGACGAGTGGATTCGCCGCCGACGTCGATAATTTGCGCGCCGTCCGCCGCCATTTGCAGCCCATGCTCCACCGCTTTCTCCGTCGAAAAAAACTCGCCACCATCGGAAAAGGAATCCGGCGTGACGTTCAATACGCCCATGATCATCCCTCGCCGAGAAAGATCGACAACGCGGCCGGCGATTTTCCACGTTCTCTCATCCATCAGGGATGAGACTATTAGATCGACAAACTTATTCGAGACGCTTCTTGTCTTAGTGACTGCGCGAATAATGGCCCACCATCTCTCCTTGCGCAATGACGTGACCACGCATCGCCGCGTCGAGCTGAACCCGCTTCGAGCCAGCCCCCAAATCCAAGTCAGAATCAAGCGCGAAGATCTTGAAGTAATAGCGATGCATTCCTGAAGGCGGACACGGTCCGCCGTAACCCGACTTGCCAAAATCGTTTTTGCCCTGCACGCTTTTCGGAGCGCTGCTCTCAACAATCTCGGTTGCTTTCGGATCGATATTCCAGATAAGCCAATGCGTAAATAAGCCGCTCGGCGCGTCCGGATCATCAACAATCAAGACAAGACTTTTCGCTTCGGCTGGCGCTCCTTCGAAACGCAGCGCGGGATTCACGTCGGCTCCATCACATGTAAACTTGGAAGGAATGGTTCCTCCCGCTTGAAAAGCAGAACTTGTAATCTTGATCTTTGCTCCTCCGGCAGCAAATAAGGTGATCGTCGCAAGAAAAATCGTGCTCATACCAACAATGCCCATTTTCGTCATCATTCGACCTTCGACTGAAATCTCGTGATATCGACAATCACGCATAACAATATGGTTTCGCTCACATGACTCAAACCGGACGTAACATTAAACCGGAGATTCTCGCGCTCCTCGGACAGCGCGATTACCGGCCGCTCGACAAGATCGAGATAGCCCGCAAGCTCAAGCTGGGAAGCAACGAAAGCGTCGCGCTCAGAAAGACGCTCCGCGAACTGGAACATTCAGGAGAAATAGCGCGCATTCGAAAAAATCGGTATGTCCTGCCCGCCGAAGCCGACCTCGTCACCGGCACAATCTCTATCCACCAGGCGGGATATGGTTTTCTAAATACCGAAACTCCCGGGCAACCGGATGTTTTTGTCGCGCCTGAGAACACCGGCACTGCCATGCATGGCGACCGCGTGGTCGTGCGCATATCCCGCGACAAACCTCCCCCGCGCGGCAAAGGCCCGGAAGGACGCGTCATCCGAATCCTGGAACGCGCCCGCGACACGACCGTCGGCACGTTGCAACACACGCGGAATTTCTACTACGTCGTTCCGGATGATCCTCGCTTTGTTCACAACGTTTATGTCCAGATTCCGCCCCGCACCAAACTAACCAAGGCGCCGGTTCCGGGCGACAAAGTCGTCGTCCGCCTGGAACCGTGGGAGTCGCGCCATGTTAATCCGGAGGGCGAGATCATTGAAGTGCTCGGACCTGCGTCCGCGCCGGGTGTCGACATGCTCTCGATCATCCGGAAATACGATCTTCCAACTGAGTTTCCGAAAGACGTTATCGATGAAGTCAATCAGATTCCCAAGCGAGTCGAGGCTGGGACGCTCGAGGACCGCGAAGACTTGCGAAAGAAATTCATCGTTACGATTGATCCCGATGACGCGCGGGATTTCGACGACGCGGTTGACGTCGAAAAGATCGATGATCAAGGCTGGCGGCTCGGCGTGCACATCGCCGATGTGGCGACCTACGTGCAACCTGGCAGCGCGCTCGATCGCGAAGCGCGCCGGCGCGGAAACAGCGTTTATCTGCCCGACCGCGTCATTCCGATGTTACCCGAGCAATTGAGCAACGGCGTTTGCAGCCTCAATCCGGGCGTCGACCGGCTCACTTATTCAGTTTTTATTCAGTTCGACAAAAACGGTCGTGCGAAAAATACGCGCTTTGCTCGAAGCGTGATCCGGAGCGCCCATCGGCTGACTTACAAGCAGGCTTACGCGATCCTGCAATCTCCCGCTAAAGACGAACTGGGTGAGCGATTGCATGGCGCTTGGAAGCTCGCGTCGTTGCTGCGCCGGAAACGTTTCGAACATGGCTCGCTCGATCTCGATTTTCCCGAAGTAAAAGTGCTGCTCGATGCCGCGGGCAAGCCGGTGAAGATGGAACGGATCGAGAACGACGAATCGCATCAACTCGTCGAAGAATTCATGCTGGCGGCGAACGAAGCGGTCGCGCAAGAGATGCGGCATCGCGAAATTCCCACGGTTTACCGGGTCCACGAAAATCCAGATCCGGAAAAACTGGCTGAATATCGCGAACTTGTCCTGAGCTATAATTACAAAGTCGGCGACTTGTCGAAGCGGCCGGAGTTGCAACGCTTCCTTGCTTCGACCCGCGGCAAACCGGAAGAGCAGGCGCTCAAAATCGGATTGCTCAAGAGCTTGAAACGCGCTCGTTACGCTACGGCGCCGTTGGGACATTACGGATTGGCCAAAAGTAATTATTTGCATTTCACCAGTCCGATTCGGCGTTACGCAGACCTGGTGGTGCATCGCGGCCTGGCCGAACGAAATGAAAAACGCCGCTCACGCGCGGACATGAGCCAGATCGCTTCCATCGCGGAACACATTTCGAACACCGAACGCAACGCAGCCGAAGCGGAGATGGACGCCGTCCGCATGAAGAAGCTCGAGTTCTTCCAGCTCGATACGCGCAATCCGCAGGTCTTCCGCGCGGTCATCGCCGATGTTCGAAACTACGGACTCGTGGTCGAATTGCCCGACGTTCTTACTACCGGTTTAATCCACGTCTCCTCGCTCGCCGACGATTTCTATGTTTTTGAATCCGCCCAGCATCGATTGATTGGACGGCGTTCGCGCAAGCGATTCACGGTTGGAGACGAGATTCGCGTCTTTGTCTCACGGGTGGATCCTTTCAAACGCCAAATCGATTTTGCATTGGCCGATCAACCTAAAGGGAAACGAAAATTGTAGCTACGATCAGGGTAGCGTGTAAACCTCCACGAGACTCACACCTGTTGTCCCGTTTGCTCCTCGGACGATCGCTGTGTAATTGCCTTGGGGAAGTGTAGTAATTATCGCAGACTCTTTCGTCGAGCTTGGTTGTTTACCACTATTCTGGATTGCGGCTACCTGGTCACTAGTAATAATCCCGCCGATTTGGGTGGTCTGCCAATCATCGTTCGTCGCGATTGCCGTCCCGGTAACGTCATAAAGTGCCAGGGTCGGATCTGCTAGCGCGTTATTAATACCAAAGGGGGTTAGCGAAGGGCCGATAGCGCGAACGATGACATTCTTATTTCCACTCTGAATAACAAAGCCCCCTATCATGACATTGCCCCCAGTCTCGACAAAACCACGAGTGCTGATGTTCACCGCGGTACCGGAATTCGAACCCGTGGTCTGGATGGTGAAGCGGGTTTCGCGGCCGTACCCCGCAGACCCAGTCGAACCAGGAATATCTGTCGTGTCTGTGGCCGTCACCTTTAAAAAAATAATGTGTATCCGATAAGTTTGGTCGGACTGAAAGTAACTCGCGGGAAATGTATATGAAGTAGCGGTTGAAGGCAGCACTTGAAAGGTCGCCGTCTCATCCTGAATCCTCCCTATGCCAACCCCGATCCCATCGGAAGCTGTGCTCCCGGTGAAACTTCCCCAGTTAATCGTGAAGGAGGCCGAAGGGTCCACGACAAGACTGCCGTCGATCCAGTTCGTATTCGATATTGACGGCGTCAGCGAGGGATAGACGCCGCCAGTGACGCTCAAGCTCGCACTGTAGATTGTGGAACTCGCCCCGTTAATTTGCAGAACATACGTTCCGTCCGCATAATTACTGTCCAGGGTAGGTTGGTCGGCGAAGTTCTGCTGGAAAGCGTACGTGCCGTCATTTATCACCCCATCATTTTGCAAAACGAGCGTTTGTGGACTTGTCGCCGAGCTCCCGGCCGGCAATGACACTGTCCCACCCGTGATGCTGCCGTTCGACGCTGCTTGAACGAGAACGTCGAAGCGATAAGGTGTGGCCCCGGGATCACCAAACGTTCCCACGTTGGTCTGGATGGACCTCACGTTCTTAAAGACAACGTAGTCCGCACCCACCTCGCCTGCTGCCTGAACTAGATCAGGGCACAAGAGAAAGAGAGCGGTAATGAGAGGAGCCTGGATGGCCAGAATCAGAGTTCTTATGTTCGTTGGTTTCATGTCTTTGAGTCCTGCTGTTATTTCATTGCAATCCAGTTCCGCCCGAAACCAGAGTCACCCTTAGAGGCCGTTTCCAAAAAGCAACTCGCTTCGGCTGACCGTGGGCTCCAGTTGGATCTGGAGATTGCGTAAAGCGGCGATCCTAGCGTAGGTCCAGCCCCACGGGCTCACTTCAGCGCCCGGCCGAAAATGCGTTGAAACGTCGGGTGACGTAATCGAGGTCGCTTCTACAAAGTCTGGATCACTTTGTCGAGTCTTCATTTCGATAGCACAACAGAGAGCGGGCTAATCCGAGATGTAGTCATTGAATTCAATGGCCATGTGCAATCACGAACAAACCTTTTGGCGTGACAGCAAAACCCTTTGAAATGGCGGCAAAAGAGTCATCACTGTGTAAAGAACCAGTTCCGTGCGGTTTAACTTCTAACGTAAAGCGCTGTAAAAAATGGCTCTGGGAGGGGCAATTTGTGGGCAGAATCTTCTTCCATTTTGGCAATCGGGCGCGGTAGACTTCCCCGTTTGCAGAGCATGGATAACATCATCGAAGCGAGAGAACTGCAGATCGAGCGAAAGCATTTTCACGTTGAGTTCCGGGAGAACGAACGCGGAAAATTCCTGCGCATCACCGAAGAAGCCCACGGCCGGCGGAACACGATCATTGTGCCCAGCACCGGCGTGGAGGATTTCACGGCTGCGATTGGCCAGGTTCTCGACGGTGCCCAAAGCACTCCTGCCTGATTTCGGGCGGGCTAATCGTCTGTAGATGGCAGCCGTGTCGGCTGCGATTCTTTGGGTTCTGCCGGCGACGCGCCTGCGCTACAGTGCGTTGACACCTCAACCCGCGGAATTAGCTTGGCGCGCCGCCGGTTTATCTCATCTCGCATGACCAGAAAGAAAACAACTGCCAAGAGCACTTCGCGCGGGAAACGGAAAGTGACATCAAGATCGAGATCTTCATCCCAGCGGCCGGGCAAAAGGCAAACTCCGCGCTACGTTTATTATTTCGGCGGCGGCCATGCCGACGGTGCGGGAAATATGAAACCGCTGCTCGGCGGCAAAGGCGCAAACCTCGCAGAGATGACGCGCATCGGTCTGCCGGTCCCTCCTGGGTTTACTATCACGACGGAAGTCTGCACTCATTTTTACGACAACAACCGGAGCTATCCGGCGTCGCTCCAAGCAGAGATAGAGAAGGGTGTGGCGAACATGGAGCGAATCATGGGCACCAAATTCGGCGATACCGAAAAGATGCCGCTGCTCGTGGCGGTCCGATCCGGCGCACGCGATTCGATGCCGGGCATGATGGACACGATTCTAAACCTCGGCCTCAACGACGAGACGGTGAAGGCGCTTGTCCGTGCGACGAAGAACGAGCGTTTCGCGTGGGATTGCTACCGCCGATTCATTCAGATGTATGGCGACGTGGTCATGGGCGTGCAAAAGCGCGAAGGCGAAGATCACGATCCCTTTGAATCCGTTATCGAACACTACAAAGACGAAAAATACGGCCAACACGATATCGACGATTCGAAGCTCGCCGCCTCGGATTACCAGGAGCTGGTGGTCCGCTTTAAAAAGCTGGTGAAAGAACGCACCGGCCGGGCCTTTCCGAACGATCCATGGGATCAGCTCAAAGGCGCCGCCGGCGCCGTCTTCGGCTCCTGGATGAACGATCGCGCGATCGTGTATCGCCGGAAATACAACATCCCGCAGGACTGGGGTACAGCTGTCAACGTGCAGGCGATGGTCTACGGGAACACCGGCGAGAACTCTGGCTCGGGCGTGGCGTTTACCCGCAACCCGGCCAACGGCGCCAACGAATTCTACGGGGAGTTTCTGATCGATGCGCAAGGAGAAGACGTCGTGGCTGGCGTGCGCACGCCGCAGCCCGTCCTCGAGTTGAAGAAGCTGATGCCGAAGTGCTACGCGGAATTGCTTAAGATCCGCGCGACGCTCGAAAAGCATTTCACTGACGTGCAAGACGTCGAATTCACCATCCAGGATGGCAAGCTTTTCATGCTGCAGACACGCAATGGAAAGCGCACCGCTATGGCTGCGCTCAAGTTCTCCATGGACATGGTCAAGGAGAAGCTCATCGACTGGAAAACCGCGATTCTGCGAAACCCCGCCGACCAGTTTGACCAGTTGCTCGCGCCAATCTTCGACCGTGATGATTTGGCAAAAGCCGAAAGGGCTGGACGCAGGGTTGGATATGGTTTGCCTGCTGGTCCCGGTGCTGCCTCGGGGAAGATCTATCTGAATGCGAATCGGGCGGCTGCTGCCGCAGAGAAGGGCGAGAAAGTTCTCCTCGTTCGTAACGAAACATCACCAGAAGATCTGCGCGGCATGATTGCGGCCGAAGGCATTCTCACGGCCAAGGGCGGCGTCAGTTCGCACGCGGCGCTCGTCGCTCGTCAGATGGGCAAGGTTTGCATCTGCGGCGCTAGCAGCGTGGAGATTGATTACGCTTCCAAAACCGTCAAGGCGTCTGGTTGGACATTTAATGAAGGGGATTTCCTCTCGATTGATGGTACTAGCGGCTTCGTTTACGCCGGAGCGATCAAGACGATGCCCTCTGAAATTGTCACCGGCCTGCTGCACGGTGACACGGTCGCCCAAGCTACCGAGAAGTTTGTGAACTTTTTCCGATTGATGAAGTGGTGCTCCAAGGTCACCCGCCTCGATGTCCGCTGCAATGCAGACAACCCGGAGCAAACCGAGAATGCCCTCGCCTTTGGTGCAGTCGGCATCGGTCTCACTCGCACCGAGCACATGTTCTTCGAAGGCGACCGCATCGACGCGATGCGCGAGATGATTATTTTTGCTGGCGACTACGGTGAGTACCGCAAAAAAGCGAATGATCTGAAGCCAGACCAAACTGCGCAACTTGCGGAGCTAAAGAAGGAATATGCGGAAGCCATTGCGCACTTTAAGGATGGTTTGAGCAAGTTGCTACCTATGCAGCGAGGCGACTTCATCGGCATTTTCAAAGCGCTAAAAGGCTATCCGGCGACGATCCGCTTTCTCGATCCTCCGCTCCACGAGTTCCTGCCGCACGACGCTAAGTCGCAGGCTGAACTCGCAAAAAAGATCGGCGTGCCGGCCACAAAAATCGCCCGGCGCGTTTCGCAGCTCAATGAGGTCAACCCGATGCTCGGTCATCGCGGTTGCCGACTCGGCATTGCCTACCCGGAGATCACCGAGATGCAGGCCCGCGCCGTCTTCGAAGCGGCGGCCGATGTCGCGAAGAAAAAGATCAAGGTGAAGCCGGAAATCATGATCCCGCTTGTTGGCTTCAAGAAAGAGTTCGATCTTCAGGAGGAGATCGTCCGTCGCGTCGCGAAGGAAGTGATGTCGGAGAAGAAGGTGAAATTCGATTATCTGGTCGGCACCATGATCGAAGTTCCGCGCGGCGCGCTTACGGCGGACGAAGTCGCAAAAAGCGCGGAATTCTTCAGCTTCGGCACGAACGATCTCACGCAAATGGCGCTCGGGATCAGCCGGGACGACATGGGCAACTTCCTCATGCCCTACGTGGAGAACGAGATCTTCAGGAGGGACCCTTTCGCTACGCTCGATCAGACCGGCGTGGGCCAGCTCATGCAAATCGCAGTCGAGAAAGGCCGCCGCAGTCGCGCGAACATAAAGCTAGGCATTTGCGGCGAACATGGTGGAGATCCGGATAGCGTGAAGTTTTGCCATCGGCTCGGGTTGGATTATGTGAGCTGCAGTCCATTCCGAGTGCCGATCGCGCGATTGGCTGCCGCGCAAGCGGCGCTAGGAAATTAGCGGTCTGCTTGGCGCGCCGAACCTCTCGACGGCAGACCCAAGGCCAAGGCGATGGCCAACATCGACAGTGGCGCGACGTGGAGCAGGAGCCGAGGAAGCGAAGATTCAATGTGATGCAGGTAATCGGACCACGCGCTGAATAAATAAACACCGCAATAAAGAGCGATTGGCGCAATTGTGCAGATTACGAGCATCAGGGCATGCTGGCCGCGACCACGAATGACGAAGCAAAGAAATGCCGCCATAGTAGCAAACCAAAGCAAGCTCCAATGCTCGATTGTCTCGGCTTCACTAATCAGGGAGCGTAGCACCGGGCCGAAGCGATAAAGATTGGCGTATAGGCGCGCTAGACCAATCGAATCAAAATCTTGAGCCGGCGATACATGCATAGCCTTCAAATAGATTTGCCACCCCACGATGACGCAGACGCCGGGAAGAAAGGAAAGCAGGGCGGGAAAAATCCCGCGGCGGCGCCAGATTATCCAGGCTCCGCATGCCGTGACGACAAACCATAAGATAACGCCTTCGCGTTTTATCCACGGAAGAATTGCCGCCAGAGCAATGAAGCAGGACCATGCCGCGCCGGAATTTTGGCGCACAAAAATCGACAGAAAATAAAATGCTGCGACGTAGACAATTGAAAGCGGGACATCCGCATACCCGAGAACGATTCCGCCCGCCGCTCGAGTCAGAAAAGGAATAAAGAGAAAAAGATTGGCGACGAGCAAACCGATCCATCGTTTTCCGCTCCAGAACGTGCCTGCTTGGGCGAGCAGGATCATTCCCACCGCATAAAAAAGCGGGAAGATCAGTTTCACCCAATATTGGTCGCAATCGCCGATCCAAAAGTAGATCCATGTCTCGAGCATCGGGAGAAAGAGCGGATATTCGGGATGACTGAAGACGCGTGGAGCGTCGGAAAAGTAATGGGCGGGCAGCGCGCCACCGTTGAGATAAGCATAGCGCGCCTTGAGTTCCCAAATCAGCAGACCATCCCAGCCAAGAGTATGTTTGAACGTTAGCAAAAGGACTGTCCCGATCTCCAGACACAGGAAAAACACGAGCGCGTATTCGAGCCAGCCCCGAAGCCGCGGAATGCGCACCTTTAGCTTGCGATTCCGAAAAATCGCAATGCCCATCAGAGTCAATCCGAGCGCGATAAAGGCTATCGCAATGTGCAATGAAACGCCGCGCACCAGCATCCCGATCAGCCAAAGGCTAAGCGACATGACCGCCGCACCCAACAACCAGGACAAACCGGTTAGTTCGGCGACCGCGATCTGTTTAACATTGCGCAGAAACAGCGAAGTCACTCCAAAGCCCGCGCCAAAGATGGTGAGCAATGCGGTGACCGTGGCAATGAATGAACTCATTGTGGAGCTTGGAGTAGAGCAACAGAAAGATTCGGACCGACATGCAAGCCACGGGAAAATTCAGATGGTGATTGCAGCTCAAAAAAAATGAACGCGGAAGCCGACGAACGATCAATCGAGCCTAATTTATCTGCCAACTCCGCCTGTCCGATTTCGACTTTGCGCATGTCCTGCGGCCAACTCAAATAGCTGAGCACGCCATAAACAAAATCGCCACGAGGTTCTCTTGGCGGGCAAAAGTAAAAAACTGTGCGCTTACTATATAATTTTGACATTACTTCAAGGCATCGCTCCGAGGCGTTCGGCACATTGAGAAGCGCTGCCAAGTAAGCATCCGTGGAAGCATACGGCCCGGGAACAAGAAACTTTCCGCCGCTCCCCGTCCAGACCTCACGTCCCCCGATGGCAACGAAGATTGAGAGAAGCATCGTCCAGCCGATGTAATAGCTTGTAACAAAAAGCTGATGACGATTTCGCACGCGAAGAGTTATTTCCTCAGAATGATCAAATGAACGGTGCCGCTGCTCATTTCATAATCCGGACAAGGCCAAGCATAAAAACCGATAATTTATCCGACGGATAGCGTAGTCAATCATTGCGCAAACGATACAACCACACGTCGGGACCGAAGGTGGAAAAGGCAACACTGACGAACTCGAAATGTCCCACGTCGACCCGCGGATTGCGTCCCAGCTCCGAATAGAATTTTACTGGCAGTGAATCTTCGATGGAGGTAAATACGAGATAAGTGACGTTTTGCTCGTGCAGATACGTTTCGAAATCGCCCGCATTTTGTCGGACCGCAACAGGTGTTGTGTTGGATCGAGCAAAACGCTCGATTGGCAAACCTGACAAAACGCGGATGGCTGCGTCGTCGGAAAAACAACGGGAGTTCTTATCGTGCGACTGTTGAAGCGCGGCGGCGACTGCCTGCGCCACTTGTCGATGTGCCCGAAAATCGTCGAGGACTTTGAAGATGACGGGCATTTGTCGCGTCGATTGCCAGAGAGAGAGCGCGATTGCAGCAACCGCAGCGTATTGCGCTATCCTAAATCGCTTCCAATGGGCAATGACGCGCTGGAGCAACCACGCCAACAATGGAAGACCAAGTGTGAAAAATATTAGGCCATAACGCGGGAATAGAACGGGCTGCCGTTTCGTTATGTAGGCCAGTAGCACAAACCCAAACAGAGCAAGAGCGTACGCGGTGATAACCGTGGCGGGCCAGCAAAGACGATTCGGTTGCCGAATGACCTGGAAGATCGACAATCCGCCCGCAGCGATAATCGCAAGAAAAACAATTGGATTTGCGCCCAATAGAAAATAGGTCGCGTCGCGATTGATGTCGATAAAAGCGAACCCGCGCCGCGTGGGATTGAAGTCCAGATAACTCGCGTTGTAGCGAACGCGGTCCGCGAAAGAAGCTAGTGGATCGCCCGTGGCAAGGTGACAGATGATCAGCCAAGTCAGCGGCGGAAGCAGCAGAACACCAAGCGCGATGAGTGAAATACGCCGCTCGCGAACAAATTGAAGCAAAGGCAGGAGAAGAATAAACGTCCAGGCTTCAATCCGAACGCTCTCCGCCATGGCGGCAAAAATTGCTGCACCAAGCCAGCGTTCTTGCAAGAGAAACCAAACGCTCGTGAGAACCAGACAGGCGTGGGGCACGTCGGTCATCGACGCGGCGGAATACAAAATGTGTAGCGGATTGAAAACGACAAGAGCGAACGTTATCGCGGCAAGCGCAATACTTCGGGTCAGTTTTTGCGTGATCGCGAATACGAGCACACAACTGGCCGCTCCGCATAAACCGGACACAATTTTTCCGGTGAGAAGTGGATTGTCGATCCAAACGTTGGGGATCGCGGCTGTTAATTGAAAAAGCGGCAGCCAAAAACCGAACAAATCCACCAGCCGCAAGTGGCCGAAGTTCGCGCTCAACCACGCAATTGTTTCCGCGTAGGAATATCCATCCCGCTCGGCATTCGGAAGAAGGAACGCGGCCGACAAACGGACGGCTAGCGCGACCGACCAGAGAAGCGTCAAAATCCACACCCGCGAGCGCGTGCGTACAATTTTATCGCGAACCGATGAAGATAACTCGGAGACCGTGGGAAGATTTACGTCCATCAACCTGCGACCTCTCGTAGTGCCACAAAAATCTACTTCCTCGCCGCATGCTGGTAAGACAACCACGCAGTCCACGCCCGCTCCCAATTTTCTTTCGCGGCCCAGCATTGCGCTTCCAAGAAACGAAAATACGCCGGTGAATTCGGACGCTCGCTGAAATGCCGAGCAGTAAGGAGCGCGTCATCGATGAGTCCACGTTGCATCTGTTCGCGGTAAAGATCGTAACCGGCGGCGTAGTTGTCGGGAGTCGCGTAATAGCGTTTCTGAAGCTCTTCGAGTGATGAATCTCTGGTAATACGCGGCACGGCGACCGCTTCACCGTAGTGTTCGGTTAATTCGTAGGCCGCGCGGAAATCATTCTTCTTAGCGTGATAAGTCGCCATGCCCAGCCAGGCAAAGCCGAGCCATTCTGGATGTTGCTGAATCGTTTGCGCTAACTGATCGAGGTCGCCGCGCTCCGACCAGAGCGAGAAGAATGCGAGTTTTTCCTGCTCGTTTAGGGTCTGCAAATTCGGATCGCGCTTCAAAAACTCGCCGATCCCGTGATCGAACGGCGCACCAGAAAAATGGCCAAGAAACGCCAGCGCCAAATCGTGCTGATGTAACCCGACCTCCTCCAAAATCCGGCTGACTTCGGGATTTTTTTCAATTGATATGTTCGACAACATGCTCGCGTAAACTCTTCCGCGCTCTTCCGGAGCCGCCCGCCGCAGCGCTTCCCGCCATGCCGTGACCGCCTGTAGCGGATGGCTAGACAGCCACAAGTGCCCTTCAGCGAGCGGAACTTCATACGCGTTCGGCTCGAGAAAACGAGCGCGCCGAAAATCATCAAGCGCCCTGGCTGGTTGTCTCGCTCCCATTTCGCCAAGCCCGCGCACGAAATAAAGCTGCCAGTCGAGCGGTGCCCAAACCAGCGCGCGAGTGGCAATCGTTATCGTTTCGGAAAAATTGCGGCCTCGATTGGCGATGCCGGCCAGTTTCTTTGCATTTGTAACTCCGACCGATCCCGGAAGCAGGTTGGCGCCGTGAACAGCAATCGCCCACCACATGCCGGCGACCAGTAATACCAAGCCAATCATTCGAAAGAAATATGGAATCCACCGGCTCGCTTTAAAATTCAACGGCCTGTGTAAGGAGAGCCCGAGCAAGAGGATCGCCGCAAACGCAGTGCCTACACGGTGCCCGGAAACATCGACAAGTCCGTGAAGGGCGCACATGAATGCAGCAATCAGTGCGGCGAGCCGAAATCGCTGATTGGTTCCTACCTGCAAGGGAAGGACGTGCCGAATCAAAAGCACCAACCCGGCAACGACAAGCACGACTGCGGGCCAGCCAAGTTCGACCCAAAGCCAAAGCCAATCGCTTTCCGGATGCAACGCGCGAGCGTCGCTAAGAGATGCGTCACGGAAGATCGCGAATACCGACTCGAAGTTTCCAAGGCCAATTCCGCACCAGGGCGACGCGCGAATGAGTTGAAAAGTGTCCTGAAAAATCAGCCAGCGAAAATCCGAAGTAACTCCGATGCCTTTGAAACCGCGGAGATGAAACCGTTCCAATGTTTCCCCGCCGACGAGAAGAATGATCGTGGCTAGGAACAGTAGAATCGACAGGACTCCCGCGACACGCGCGGTCGAACCCTTGTGCAAGGCGACAAGAAGCAGCCACGCTGTACTTCCAAGGACAAGAATAACAAGCCCGGCCCGTGAAAAATTGAGAATGATCGCGGCGATAATGACGCTAAAGGAGAGAAGCCAGATGACCCAGCGTTTGCGCCCCTGGCGAATGTCGTCCTGGCCGCAGGCGAGTATCACGATCGCGGTCAGACCGAAAAGATCGGCCGTTTGATTCCGGTTCGGAAACGGACCAAAGTCACGCCGGTTGATCCAGAACGGCAAGGTCAAGTGCGCCCAATAGAGCAGGATGCTGATGCCGGCTAGGACCACGATTCCCGCCGCAAAAAGGCGAAGCTGAAAACGTGTCGCGCGCAGATCGAGCTCCTGTGTTGCAACGAGGTACAGCCAGCTCAGGCCCGCGACAAAACTAATGAGGCAACTGCCGGTTATCCATGGCTGCGGAGTCAGCGTCGATGGAAGCTGAATCTCGAAATCGCTTACCATTGCTGTTCGCCAGGACGGCACGAAAAACCAGGTGTGCGGCAGAAATGCGAGCGCGGATAAAATGACGAGACCCGCAAGCGTGCAATTTATTAGCGTGCCGAGCGACAGGCGGGGTGGCCGGACAAGAAGGCAAAGTCCAAGAATCGCGATCACCACTGCCTCGGCCCACTTCTGGGTCGCCCCGCCGAGAAAGCAGGCGAGGACAGGAAGTAGCGCAACGGTCGCACTACCTATCGATGAAGGCGCGCCAGAACCACTTCGGTGCGATTGAGATTGCCGTTTGGATTTTCGCATCAGCTAACAAAGATCGCCATGGTATAGGAATAGCTAGTAGACTAACGGTGCATCGCGCTTGTCGATCGGAGTTACCATGTTCGCTACAAGTTTAGCACGAGTTGAAGGCTGGCCGCCATCGCGTACTCTCACGCCGACCGCACCGCATTAACCATGGTTACGCAACGCACGGAAGGTCTTTACCGCCTTTTCCTGCTCTGTCAGATCGTGATGGTCGCTGCACTTTTCTGGCTCGGCGTCTGGATAATGGTGACCTTTTATTCGCCGGGCGCGGAACTTACCTGGCGACGGTACAGCATCTACTGCGGTCTGATTGTTCTCGGAATGTGTTTGGAATCGCTGACCCGGAGCGGCTCAAAAAATTATTTTTGGCAGAACGAATTGCTGCGACAACACCGGCTCAGTCTTCGCCAAACCATTGCCAGCATTGGCCTGCTTGTTCTCTATCTGATCGCGACCAAAGACGCGTTTATTTCCCGAATCTTTTTCTTTAACTTCGTGCCGTGGCTTTACGTCGCCCTTCTCTTCTCACATTTCTATCTCCCACCGCTGCTTGCTCGAACCATCTTCCCGCGCATGCGCGAGGAAAAAACTCTGCTCGTCGGCTCGACCCGCAAAGCGACTCAGCTTCGGAGCTGGCTGCGGCGAAAAGCTGAGATCGGGCTGCGCACGGTCGGTTTGATCTGCGACGAAAACATCGACAAAACACAAGACGGAATTCCCGTCCTCGGCACTTCCGATCAACTCGAAAAGGTTGTCCGAAATCACGGCATTACCCAAGTGATCCTGCTGGAATTCCCTCTCTTCAACGAAGTGAGCTGGAATATTATTCGCGTTTGCGACCAGCTCGGCATTCGCCTGCTCATCGTCAGCGATCTGGCAGAGAAACTCCGGCATTCCGTTACGCATTTCGAAGACGATGGCTTCCGTTTTATCGGTCTGCGGGAAGAACCTCTGGAAAATCCGCTCAATCGCTTTCTTAAACGCGCTATCGATCTGGCCATCGCCATCCCGGTGATGTTGATCATTTTCCCGGTCCTCGTCCTGATTGTCTGGATCATTCAGCGTCTGCAATCGCGCGGCCCGCTCTTCCACGTGCAAACTCGAGCTGGCATGCAAAATCGCCTCTTCAAGATCTACAAGTTTCGCACCATGCGGACCGACCACGAGGAGCTAGCCCGCCAGGCCAGCGATAACGATGAGCGCGTTTATCCGATTGGGAAATGGCTGCGCAAACTAAGCCTCGATGAAGTGCCGCAATTTTGGAACGTTCTTCGCGGCGACATGAGCACCGTCGGCCCGCGCCCGCATCTGATCGAGCACAACAATCAGTTTTCCCAGTTGATGGCTAACTATCATGTGCGCGCCTTCGTCAAACCCGGCATCACCGGTCTCGCCCAAGTCCGTGGATTTCGCGGGGAAGCCCACAATAACTCCGATATCGAAAATCGCGTGGCCTGCGACATCGAGTACTTGGAAAATTGGAATTTCTCTCTCGAATGCGGAATCATTTTGCGAACCTTCGCGCAATTGATTGTACCCCCGCGGACCGCTTACTAAAATTCAAATTTGGCCAGGAAACGGTACAAGGTCACAATCAGCAGAACTACACTTTTAACCTGTCTAGCTTTCGGGCTCAGGCCAGCGAGTTAAGGTACGAACTCGCATTCCAGAAAAAATGCACCAAGATAATCATCTGCGTGCCCACCCAAAAGGAAACGGGTCGCCAGTAAACATAGCTGGCCGCACCAATAAAAAAAAGCGGTGCAACAATAAATCCCCAAACAATGTGAGCGGCCGAATGTAATCCACAGACTAGCAAAGTGGGAACTGCTATTTGGACGGCGATGCTAAATTTGGTGCGGCGCAAAAGCTCAATAAACCCAATGACTAGGAATGACTCCAACACGGGTGACAGCAGCAAACCAGTCCATACTGGACTGTGCTCCGCGCCTAATCGGACATTCCGCACAACGTGTCGAACAGGATCAACTATCGTAGGCCAGAGCCCAAAGATTTTAATCAATCGACTCTCCAGAGTCGTGATAGTAAAAGTGTAGCAACTAGCAGCAAAAATAAATATTGCCCTAGAACGACTCTTTGGCAGAAATCTTTCGAACCAGCTTAGGCTGTCGTTTGCGTCGGCGTCCTGCAATTCGGATTTGGACACGTTCATTAATAAACTCGAACCACGATCGGCTGAAAGGCCAAGTAGGCCTCGCCATTGACTATAACTGCGTACTAATATCCGGACGACAAGCCTAGATTAGTTCCGCCGCAATTCTGAAATTTTCGCGGAAAGAATTTCCTAAGCCAATGACTTCAATTTCTCCCGGAAATCGGCGAGAACATTGTCGCGCTCGAAACATTTTACGTATTCGCGGCCCGCTCGACCCCAGTCGCGGAGCCGTGACCGGTTTTGCACTAGATCGCGAAATGTGGTCGCCAATTGTTCCGGTTGGCCAGGCAGAAGATTGATCCCAAATCCCCCTGCTTTCACTGCTTTAGCCAAGGCGCTTTCTTCATCGGCCACGGTTACCACCGGACTCTTGTGCGCCAGGGTAACTAAAAGTTTGCTCGGGAAAAAAGCGTTACCAGATCCACTTTGCTGCGTGATCAGAGAGACATCGGCATCGACCAGCAAGTCCTGGTAATCCTGCCCGAACTGCAAGGGCAACATCGAGACGTTATCGAGTTTTCGCGATCGTGCGTCTTTCTCCAAACTCTCGCGGGCCGCTCCATCGCCCGCGATAATAATGCGGATATTTTTCTCGGTTCGCAGTAGCTCCGCCGCATCGAGGAGAAGGTCGAGCCCTTGTTTAATGCCAAGATTGCCGGCGTAAATGGCCAAAAATTCATCGGACATAAAATTATGTTTTGCGCGAAACCCTCCTGGCGCAGGAATTTCCGACTCGGCTGGCACAACGACAGCGTTGGGAAAGAGAATCAATTTTTCTTCAGGAACACGCTTGCGGCGAAAGGCGTCAAGGATCTCTTCACTGATTCCAGAAACGCGCGTCGCGTGTTCGTAAGCGAAGGATTCCAGCCAATACAAAGCGCGGGTAAACCATCCGGTGCGCAACATCCCCAAGCCAACGGCCGCGTCCGGTTGCAAATCCTGGACGTGAAATACAAATGGCGCACCTTTGAACGTCGCGACGATCCATGCGGCGACGCCGAGAAGCAACGGCGGTGAAGCAATTACGTAAACGTCCGGGCGTTTCAACGAAAACATCCGCAGGGTCGAGGTGAAGACAAAGGTCGCCTCGTGCACGATCCGTTTCCACGCCGAGACTCGCGCTGGGACAAAATGCCAGCAGCGATGCACCGGAACGCCGTTGATATGATCCGTGCGAAAGAGACGATATTGATCTTCTGCGCACTTACGCCACGCCGGGTAATAGGAAAACGTCGTCACCATCTCGACTTCCTCGCCCCGCTCTCGCAGAAATTCGCACAGCGCGACGTTATGCGGCGCGATCCCGGTTATTTCCGGCGCGTAATTAATACCCCAGACGAGAACGCGCATCGCCTCGATTAATCCCCGGCCTTTTCGGCGCGTCGCCGCAGCTCGTAGGTTTTCGCGACTGAAAGAAATTCGTAACAGGCGTGGAGCCGGGCGAAGTAATAACCGTCGCGGCCATCGAGAAACCCTTTCTGCCAGATAAAGATGTAGAGAAAGCGCAGCAGTGGGCGAAACGGCAGGCGCTGCGAAAGCATTTTCAAGCGCCGGCGGCGCTCAACCGGAGTATTGCTCAACTCGCGAGAACTGCCCTGCAAAAGTTCGTCGGCCGCGACCCGCGCTTCCCAGTTCGAATATCGATTGTGTTTCTCGATGAAAACTTCAATCGACGGAAAGGCATAGTGATCCATTTCACATCGCAATCGCGCTGTCGGACCCTGGACGACAACATGCTCATGCACTTCGTTGTCGCCGCTTCTGGTCTCCGCCACGGTCAAACGTTCGTAACGGCCCAGAGCATGGCGAAACAGGCGAAGATTCCAATTCGGATAATACGAATGGCGCAACCACCGGCCGAGAAACATGAAGCGCCGGTTGATCCAATAGCCGACGATCTCGCCGGCATTCGCAGTCGCCCTGGAAATCTCGGCTGGCGCTTCCGCCGGCAAAACTTCATCGGCATCGAGGATAAACACCCAATCGTTCTGGAACGAAAGATTCTCGAGCGCCCAGTTCTTCTTTTTCGGCCATGTCCCGTTGAAGTCGAATTGCGCGACTTTGGCACCGTGCTGCTCCGCGATTTGAGCCGAGCCGTCGGTGCTGTGCGAATCGACCACAAGAATCTCGCCCGCCCATTGCACGCTTTCGAGGCAACGCGGCAGATTTTCCGCTTCGTTCTTGATTGGGATCAGGACAGAGACCGGCACTCGAGGAGTCATCGCGTTCGCAAGACTTTGCATGGATTACCAGCTAGGTCTATTGGTACGTCTCGAAAGTAAAAGAAGTGCTTACTGATTTGAAGTCGCTGATTCCGTTCGGTGTTGCTACGACAACCGATCGACCTGCTTTGTTGAGTCCTTCGTAAAATGCGGGGATCGAGCTCTCGAAGAATCGCGAGGTTGATCGGCAATCTAGCTGTCTGTCCAAAGTATTTGCCCGGATACCTACAGACCAATCTGCTAAGCAAGCAGCCGCTCGATCTTGAGTTGGCTTGGTTTTCGTATGCTGCCATCGATTTTCTGAAATCATTTCTCCGGCCGCAAATGTCGGTATTCGAGTACGGGTCCGGTGGATCTACTCTCTTTTTTGCCAAGCGGGTTCAAACGGTGATCAGCACCGAAGATAATGCGACCTGGCTTGAGAACGTCAGGCGACGGCTAACGGAATTGAGTTTGAAGAACGTGATGCTGCAGCACCATGAGTTCGACTTCAAGAACCCTGAGGGATTCGAAAACTCGGCATATCTCCATTCCATTCCGCCACAGAAATTCGATGTGATTGTAGTGGATGGGGCAGAAGACGCTGTGCCAGTGCGACCAATCTGTTTTTATCATGCCGAAAACTTTATCAACCCCGGTGGAATAATTGTAGTGGATGATTCTTGGCGCTACCCAGAACTGCGTCGCATCAATCGCGCAGCTAAGCATCGCATCTTCAAGAGCGTCGGCCCATGCCGGCCAGGCGTTACTTCGACCGACATCTTTTTCTACTAAGCTGGCAAGGCAATCACTGGCGACAATCTCCTGGAATTACCTAATCCGATTGTTAGTCGCTTGCATTGGACGCCCATAACCCAGGAATCCTCGCGCCGCCGAGGAGAAAAGCTTCAGAGACCAGCACAGACTCGAGTAACGCAAGTTCGACGAGAATTCTCTTAAGGCCTTAGCAGCAACCTTCAGGTCGCGACAGGGGCGGTGTAAGGAATAATAGTACCGGTTGGCATTTTCGAGCGCGGTCGCTTCTTCCGCGGTGCGGGGTGGGAAGTTGTCCCACTTCTGCCGAAACTTTGCGTAACCCGCCTCTATGAGCCCACTTTTTTTTACGAGTTGTTCGGGATGCGCTCGTTTCAAATACAGGCGGTCCGGTAAGAAGTGCACTTCACTAAGAAGCGCCATCTGACAAAACATGTCGGTATCCTCGTGGGCGGAGAAGGCGGTCTCCCATCCGGTCGTTTTCTCGAAAACGTTCTTACGATACATCGCGAAAGGACCCTGACCCGTTCCACAGAAAAAAACTGCAAATGGCGTTTCCGCTTCATCATCCGGAAGTCTACGTGGGAAGATTCTCCCCGGCGCCCAGCGACTCCGCTCGCCGGTGCCGAGCCTGCGACCATCGGCGGTGATGTCTTGAAATTGACACCCGACAAGTCCGACCTCCGGATGCTGGTCAAGATAGTCTGACATTTGCCTAAGAGCGTTGGGTTCGAGTTCATCGTCACTATCAAGAAAGAAGAGATACTTGACCAATGAACCGCTCTGGGCGGCTCCGAAGTTACGGGCAGACGACACTCCCTCGTTCTCGGTTCGAAATGCCCGTATCCTGCGATCTGCGGCTGCGTATTGCTTCAGCACGTCGAAGGTTTGATCAGTGCTGCCGTCATCGACGGCGATCAGCTCCCAATCCAAAAAATCTTGCCGGATTACACTTTCGATCGCAGTGCGAACCAATAACGCACGATTATAGCAAGGGACGATAACCGAAATAGCAGCCATGAGTTAGCGCAGACGACAATTCATAATTGCGCTTATTTTGCGATTGGTGTCGCTTCGAGGCGCGTACGCAGGACTTTGCACGGGTTGCCGGCTGCGATCACATTTTCGGGCACGTCCTTCGTTACCACTGAGCCAGCGCCGATGACACTTCTCGATCCAATCGTCACTCCGGGCAGGACAAAGGCGCGCGCGCCAACAAACGCGTCCTCGCCAATGGTAATTTTCGCCGTCACCAGCGGCATTCCCGGTTTTTCGAAATCGTGACTGCCAGTGTCGAGATAAGCTTCCTGCGCAATCGTGGCGCGCGCGCCGATTTCGATTTGACCAAGACTGTAGGCGTTTGCCCGATCGCCGAGACAAGCACGATCATGCAGGGTCAAGTTCCAGGGAATTTCGATGCGCGCGCGCTGATGCACAAATGGAGTTCCATGAATCTTCGCGTCAAAAACGCGCAGCCAGAAAAGGCGCCAGGGATTAAGCGGCTTTGGCGTCCAGACGCAAAATACGACCCAGCAAAATTCCCAGAGCACACGCAAGGCGCGGTTACTCCCCGACCACGGCGATTCGTAGGCAGAAGTTTGTTCTGGATTAACGATTGTTTCTTCCGGCATCGGACGTGCGAATAAGCGAGTTAAAATCCTCTAGAAATTGATCGGCCACGCGGGTAAGCGAATACTCAGCCGACTTGCGATAACCTGCCTCAGCCACGCGCGAGAGCAATGTTGGATCGACAATTACATTCGCCATCTTTTCCTGAAGCGCCTCGACCGGATTGACCACGCGATGGTTGAAGATGAAACCAGTTTCGTGATCGCTGATGAAATCGCGAAAACAATCGAGATTGGAAACGAGCACCGCGGCACCGTGCGCCATCGCTTCGAGGGGCGCGACCCCAAAGGTTTCGCCGCGCTCCGCCAGCGACGGATAAACAAAAAGTCTAGCCTCGCGAAATTCCTGTTCGAGCGCAGGTTGGTCGAAAATGGCCCCGCGGAAATTCACCCGGCCATCGGCGTTTTTCGCGCGCTGTTTTAGATCGACAAGGTAATCTTCGCCGCCACCTCCGAACTTTTCCTCTGCTGGACCAACAATCACGAGCTTCCAATCAGCAAAAACAGTGCGCGCGCCCTTAGTAAAGGCATCAACCAAGAGATGAACCCCTTTTTCCGGATGAACGCGACCGACATAAAGGACGATTTTCTCGCGCTGAGCGAGCGGAGGAAATGGAGTTGCGTTTGCCGATCCTGGCACCGGATTTGGAATCACCGAGATTCTTTGCGCGAGCGCCGGAGCTTCGGCTGCGATGGCGCGCGCCATGGCGTGCGAGGGCGCCTGCAATCGCGCCGCCTTTTTGTAAAAACGCATCTGACCTTTCGGATATCTCGTCGCATGAACGTAAATCTGGCCGCGTTTCGAATTGCGCAGCAAAAGTGGGAGCCAGAACGTATTCGTCACAATGATGTCGGCTTTCGGCAAGACCGACATCGTCCTGATTGAGTAAATGAGATCGAGCAGCTTCAACCAGATTAGAGAACGCGGAGCATTAAAACCACGCACGCGAAGGTGTCTCACCCCGGCAAGAATTTCCTGGCTGGGAAATTGCGGCATCGCTCGCGAAATCACGACGACCTCGTGACCACGACGCGCAAACTCCTGGGTGAGCATGAACCAAATCTTCTCGACCGCGCCGCCCATAATCGGAGGCACGGGAAAGAACGCGCCGAGCACGATGGTGATCTTCATACAGCCGCGCGCGCTTCCAAGACTTGCAAGAGAGAATCAACCGCGCGGTTGATTTCGAAGCGATGTTCGAAGCAGGTGCGAGCGTTTACGCGCATCGTTTCGCGCTCTGCGGACGGCGTTTGAATCCAGCGTTCGAGCAAACGAGTGGTTCCATCGCGATCATCTTCATCTGCGAAACCGGCGCCATCATTCACAATCTCGCGCCAGATGTTCACCTTGTTCGAGATTAAAACTGGCGTCGAGCAAGCCAGCGCTTCAACAACAGCGATCCCGAAGTTTTCCTGGTGAGAGGGGAGGACGAACGCGTCGGCTGCGGCAAATGCACCCCATTTGAGATTGCCCGTCAGCATGCTGGTGAATGTGACAGGACTTTCTTCACGATCACCTCCCGTTGTCGTCGCGGCAAGGCGCTTTAAGTGCTGCAAGTACGATTCATCCGCACATGGGCCCGCGATGACGAGATGCAGAGAGCGATCGGCGCGCATAGAATTCCGGATTGCAGCAAACGTCTGGATCAGTAATTCGCAGCCTTTCTTTTCGTGCAACCGGCCTAGAAACAAGAGGAAGCGTTTCTCCCGCAATTGTGGAAAGCTGTTCGAGAAATCGCGTCGTGCATTCTCCAAATCGACGTCGGGCGTGGCAGTCCCGTAATTCACGACCACTTCATTGCATCGGTAGGGCGAGAAAGATTCACGAGCCGATCGCCTTTCTTCTTCCGATGTGAAAAGAACAGCAGCGGCGTCTCGGAGGACACGATATTCGGCCCATGGCCAATAGAGAATTTTCTTAATGTGTTTCAACGGATAGGTGCGATTGAACCACGGGTCGAGCATTCCATGCGGAAAAACGAAGTACGGCGTCGTGGTTCCGCGTAACGCACGCCAGACGCCGAAGCTGCTGTATTGCCAAAGCCCGTGGACAATCACGGCGTCGTATTCCACGTGCCGTTCTTTGATCCACTGGGTAAAACGCGGCGCGTAACCGTAGCTGCCTCGGCCGGGGCCAAGCGCATGAGCCGGAACCGGAAATTCGCGGAGCCATGGATCTCCCGGCGCGTCGAGCGAAACAATTTCCACCTGATGGCCGCGGTTGGCCAAAATTGCGGAGGATTGCCTGACCGCCTCCATTGGGCCGCCGATCGCAGGATTAAGCGAATGAATGGACCGAAGTATTTTCATCCGGACAGCGAGACAGTTGCGAGCGCTTGGCGAAATGACCCAGGACCACGATGCTCCATAGGCGAGTCCAGTGCAGACGGCCCGCCCGAAATGCGGCACTGGCATCGTTCACAAAATCCGCCGGCAACAACTGGCGCGAAATCGTCTCGCTAAGCCCGTTGTCGACAAAGGAGGCAAGCGGCCCAAGCATCCAAATTCTCATCGGTAAAACGAATCCGCGTTTTGGACGCTGATACACGGAAGCCGGAAGAAGATCGCGGCACGCTTCCACGAGCAATCCCTTGGATCCGGCGTATCGTTTTTTCTCCGCCGCAGGCAATCCCAAAACGTACTCAACGAGTTCGTGGTCGAGAAAGGGAACGCGCAACTCGAGAGAAACCGCCATACTCATTTGGTCCGCATCGCGCAGCAACATGCGACGCATATAACCGGTGAGCTCCGCCCAACTGATGCGCGAGTAGTCGTCCGGCAACTCAACCGGACATTCGAACGGCGTAATTCCGTTCGGCAGTCCGGCGCGATCGAGCATGCGGCCGGTGAAAAGGCGACGACGCCATCTCGCCAAATCGCCGGCACCGGAATTGCGTGGAAGTTCCGCTAATCGGTCACCGAGGTTCACGGCTCCGCCGATTATTCGTCGTAGTCCGCGCGGCAACTTCGACAGGACGTTCAATCTCGGAACGTCGCGGAAGCTTGCGTAACCGCCGAATAATTCGTCGCCGCCGAGGCCAGACAAGGCGACTTTCACCCCGTGGACCGCGACCGCTCGCGACACAATGTAAGTGTTGATCGCGTCAACCGACGGCAAATCCATTTTCTCCACCGCTTCCGTGACCGATTGAATCACTTCCTCCTCGGAAAATTGAAGCCGGTGATGCTGCGTCCCGTAACGCTGCGCGACTTCGAGCGCGATTGCGCTTTCATCAAACTCCGCGGCGTCAAAACCGACCGAGAATGTCTGCAGTTTTTTCTCCAATTTCTGCGCGGCGATTGCGGTTATGATCGATGAATCAATTCCACCACTGAGAAAACTGGCGACCGGAACATCAGAAAGAAGATGTTCTTCGACTGCTTTCTCCATCAGGCCGCGAACCTGTCGAACAACCTGATCGGTCGAAGAGATAAACGCTTTGCGCGACGGCCAGTACTTCCACGTGTTGCGCTGGCCTTGTGGTCCAATCGTCATCGCGTGACCGGCGGGCAAAACATGAATCTCCGGGTAAAGAAGTTTTCGCTCAGGGCATGCTCCCCACTGCAGATAAGCAGAGATCGATTCTGGTGTGATGGATTCGGGTGCGCCGACGAGTACTTTTACTTCCGAGGCCATCCGCACGCCCTGCGAATCCATCGTGTAGTAGAGCGGCTTTATCCCCAGACGATCGCGCGCGACAAACAATTCCTGGCGCGCGTGGTCGTAAATGGCAAAGGCAAACATGCCTTTGATTCGATCGAGCACGCCGTGATGCCAGTGTCCATATCCCTGCAAAAGTGTTTCTGTGTCGCTCGTACCTTTCCAAGCGACGTTCGCGCCGAGTTGCTCGCGCAAGGCACGATGATTATAGATTTCGTGGTTCGATACGATCACATTGCCATTGGCCGGATCGGTCATCGGTTGCGCCCCGGTTGGGGAAAGATCGACAATCGCAAGTCGCGTGTTGCCTAACCAGCATCGGTTGTCTACTGAAGTCCATTCGCCGGAAGAATCTGGACCGCGATGTTTCAACAACTGAAGATCGAGCGGCGTCGCGCGCCCGGACAAGGAGAAGTGGACTGCAATGCCGCACATGTCGTTATGTCGTGGACGTTCGGTCGCCCTTCACCACACGAAGCCCTCTTCGCGCCGGAAATACGCCAGATCCTCCGGAAGTTGCTTCAACGGTTTCGCGGGAACGCCGCCGTAGAGATGAAACGGCGCCTCCCACTTTTTGTTCAACAGCGATTTCGCGCCGAGGACTGAGTGATGTGGCAAACTGCTCCCGCCGAGGATTACAGAATTCGTCCCAACGAAACTGTATTCTCCGATTTCGATTGGCTCCGACGACTGCCGGCCGGCTTCGAGATCGATGCTGTGGGTGACAAGCTGCGAACGAAACCCGGCCAAGGTCGCGAATGCGCCGATGCGCACACGTGCGGTGCAGTCGATCAAATGCCGGCTACTGATTCCGGCGTGGGATTCAAGAATAAGCTCGGGCTTTCGGTCCGGTTGGTGTGCGAAATGGCGGCTGCTTCCACTGGGAAAGCCCGTGATCCAGTTTAATTGTCCGATAATCGAGTGAGCGCCGAGATGCAGCAGGTCGATGTTCTTGCAAATTGTCAGGTGTCCGATGCGGGAGTTCTCCTCCATGATCAGGCGACGAGGACAAATCCAGGCGAAGCCGATTCGGCTGGTGGGATGAATCGAATAGCCGAATTGCCTTTCGAGTAAGCCGCGCCGCGCCGGCCATGGCAGCAAGATCGACAGAAACATGGTCAGTCTCTTTAACATGCAGGCGCAAGCGAGCGATATAGCTCGCGGTATTCGGAGATCATGCGCGCGGCTGAAAATCGTCTCGCATTTTCGAGCGCCTTTGCAGTCCATCGCCTACGCTCTTCGGGATCGGCTAGTCGCAGTAAATCGGCCACAAAACCTTCTTCATCATCCGGCTCATGCAGCAATGCGCCTGCGCCCGCAACGTCCGCCATCGGCCCAGCGGAGCTGCACACCACGGGACAACCACAAGCTTGCGCCTCGATAATCGGCCAGCCAAATCCTTCGAAACGCGATGGGTAAAGCAGCGCGTGCGCGCGATTGTAAAGCGCCTCGAGCACTTCGTTCGATGCATTCACAATTTCGACAATACGATGCTCGATGTGGAGATCACGCGCTTGTGCGCGGAGACTGTCGCTCAATGCATCGCCTGCGAACACCATTTGCGCATCCAGTGCGTCTGCGCATTTGGCAAAAATGCGTAGGATGCCTTCGCGATTCTTCCGACGAAGATTCGAACCAACGTGCAAAATGAAACGGCCATTGAGATTTAATTGAGGAAAGCGGGACAATCGTTCGTCGACAATTTCGCGCTTCAGTCTCTGGTAAGGATAATTTAAACCCATCTCGACCACGGTGATTCGCAGTCGATCGCTCTGCGCTGGGACGAGTCGGCGCACGTCGTCTGCCGTCGCACGCGACACGCATGCGACGATATCGGCGCGGCGCAAACCGCGCAGAATCCAGCGCTGAAGCATGCGTCCGGTAAACGATGCTGGGCAGTCAGTCTCTTCCCCTAATCCCCCGCGAACGGCGAGCATATCGTGGCAAGTCGTCAGCACCGGCACACCTTTGCAGCTCATGGCATACATCGAATTGGAATGATCGCAGATGTGCACGAGCGCAGGACGCTTCGCCAACTTGCGTCGCAATTGCCAGCGGAAAAAGAGGAACTTGTCGATGTAACCAAGCCACTTCGCCACCGTCGCGCCGAGCATTTGGAATTTCCCGAGCACAGTCGGCGGGCGAATCACTTCCGCGGCAACACCGCAATCACGCAGCCCCCGCAGCATCATCTGGTCGAAGCGCAACATGCTTTGCCACCGATCGGGAGCGTAATTACCGATCAGCAGAACCATTCGTTTGACCATTCTCGGGCGCGGCCGGCCCGTGCAATCTCTCGGCGTAAGCGGAACGGCTAGACAAACGTGGCGCGGTTTGGCGTTTTGGACCCGGAGCCGATTTAAGCTCAGTTTTCGGCCCGTTCATCGCGGCGAGGCAAAGTCCATTGAGCACGACGGCAAAACCGAGGCTAGTCGGCTGGCCGAACGAGCCGTTGAGCAGTGCGAAAAAGCCCGCTCCAAAAAGAAAGATCGGGAGGGTGCGCCCGAGCATGAGGTTCTTGAGCACGAGGTAGCCAATGTAAAAGGCCAGCGCCGTTCGCCAAAAAATAAAGGCCAGACCGAGAATCGGGCCGCTTTCCAGCAAGATGCGCGACCATTCGTTTTCCGTGAGCAAGAACGCCGAGCGACCGGTGAGGAAACGGGCGCCGCCATTAGTTCCGACGCCAAGTCCGTAGCCCCAAAAGGGTGCTTTATTGAGTATCTCGAGTGGTTCGGTGAAGCCGCTAAGCATACGTTCCATCGTCCCTCCGATCACGGTAGTGTCAGCGGCTTCTGCTGACTCGGTGAATCGCTCGGAAAGAAGGCCGACACCTTCGCGAAAAACGGGGACATAGCTCACAGCCCATGCAACGATGGCGGCGAGCAGCAGATTGCGTCCGAACTTGGTCATGGCGTCGGGACGAATCAGCAAAATGACACTGAGCGAAGCGACGACTAGAGCAACCGCGAGAACGGCCCCGCGGCTTCCAGAGACACCAATTCCGACGATCAAACTCAAGCCCGAGGCAAAAAGGATCCAATTCTTATATTCGAGCTTCGAAAGCGCGGCATGAAGCAGGAATGCCGTGGTCGTGCTCAGATAATAAATCGTACCGGTGATAAACGAAAAGGTCCCAGGCGGACGAATCTTGCCGCCGGTCGTCTGGATCTGTTGACCTTCGCCCAAGCCAGCCGCGCGATTGATGAATGCATCCGGGGAAGCCTTGAACTGCAAAGCCATGATTACGGACATCGGGATCATTCCGATAATCGTCCACCAACCAATCCGTTTCACATGCTCGGCGTCGAAGACGGCCGGCATCAGGAAAATCAAAGGGAGATGGAGGAAGTTCGAACGAAATCCGAAGCCCGTAGTGAAGATCACCACTTCGGGCGGTAGGTATGGCAGAAGCGCAAGAATCCCCGTAATCCAGGAGAGGATCGCGATTATACTAACCGAAATGACAAATTTATTCCGCGGAAAAACGCCGCCCGCAATCGCGAAGAGATAGATCAGGATGACGACCGGGTCGCGAACAATCAGAAGCGGGTTCGCCAGTTGCGGGAGCATCCATTTTCGCAACGCGCCTTCGATCAGCAGCAAAAACAGATAAAGATAGATGAGCCGGCGGACGTTCTTGATAATCTTCTCCCCATGAACAGGCGCCGTCGGCGGAGCGACGGCGACCGGACGCATTTGTGGCAAACCAAGAGGAGAATACATTTGGTGGTGATTCATTGAATCAGGCCCCGTGCCACGGAGACGATTTCTCGTCGATAAGTTTCCCAGGACAGGGCGCTCGCCTTTCGTTGTGCGGCTGCTTTCATATCGGCCAGCAACCTCGCGTCAGTTAGCAGACAGTCCAGTTTCTCCTCGATCGCCTCGGACGCGCGGATCGGAACGATAAATCCATCAACGCCGTTACTGATGAGGTCCGGCCCCGCCGTGTGCGGCGTTGTGATCACGACCAGACCTTGCGCCATCGCCTCGGGAATAACGAGACCGAAACCTTCGTGCAACGAGGGAAAGGCAAGCACGTCATGACGCGACATTTCCGTCAGGAGTTCGGAATGGGGCAACGAGGGGATCCAGCGATGTCGGCTTAACACATCTCGCGACGGAACGACTGAACTGACGCGGCGTCCAATCAACGTGAGTTCTATTCTACCTTCCAGACAGGACACCGCCTGGAGCAAGTAAGCCAAACCTTTCGCTTGGCTTAACGCGCCAACAAACAAAACGCGAAGTTTTTGGGCGGGGTCATGGCTATTTGCTGAAGCGCGAATGGCTGGAGCGCCGTATGGAATTACTTCAACCGGCGCTTTCAAATCCGGCATCAATGCGAGAGTCTCCTTCGAAAATGTGCTCGGCACGATCACGAGATCGGCGAGTGAGAGTTCGTTATCTTTGTTGGCGAGCTTTTCCTCACTGTCGGCGAGAGATCCGAGAGTGGAGATCCACTCCGGATGCAAATTCGCTTCCTCTTGCTGGATCTCCCGAACTTTTCGCCAGTAAGCAATCGGGTGATCGTAAATGCATTTCAGCCCGCGACTCTTTGCCGTGCGAAACGATTCGAGAGCGCCATCGTCATAAGCATAAACCGCTTTGACCGCGCCGCCGTTCGCCAGTCGTCGCGCGACGCGACGATCGAGCGACCGGTAAACCGCATCCATCGAAAACGGTCCGTTCTCATGCCTTGTTAATTGGTTGAGACCAAGTTGTCCGGAGATTTGCCGGCCTAATTCGCGCCACGGAGAAGTTCGAATAAACGGTTTCAGCACGGCCGGAAAGGAGCGGCGTCGAAGTTCTTTTCGCAGGCGTTTGGAAAACGCGAGGCATCTGTCCAAAAATCCATCCTCGTTCCAGTTCACACCCGTCCAGAATTCTTTCAGCAATCCGGCTTCGGCGAGTGCGAGCGCAGCTTGCCGCACGTTTTGGTTGGCCGTTGGATGGGAAAGGATGATCACTGCAGTTTCGACTGAAATAGTTCGAGATATTGATTGGCAATCGAAACAGGATGAAATCGCGCGAGATGTTCCGGCGCTTTCGCGAGGAATCGATCCCGATTATCGGACGCGCGCAACAATTCCTCAATCGCACCAGCCAACCTTTCGGCGTCGCCATTTGGAAAAGTGACTCCGCACGGGCCGATTGCCTCGGGCAGACCTCCGCCGCTTGAACCAACTACGACGCATCCACAGGCGATACCTTCCAACGCCACCACTCCGAAAGGTTCGTCGTAGCGCGACGGAACAACGAGGATCTTATGCTGCCGAAAAATTTCCACGAGCTCAGCGCCAAGTTTCGGCCCGGCAAACTTAACTTGATCGCGCAGTCCAAGGTTTTCGCTCAGCTTCTGCATTGCCGTCAGTTCTGGCCCAGAGCCAACGATCGTTAACCGCGGCTGCAATCCGCGAGAACGTAGCTGGGCGAGCGAGCCGATCAAAAGGTCGAGCCCCTTTTCTGCAACCACGCGTCCCACGAAAAGCAGCTCATTGCTTCGCGCGCTTGCGTGGGAGGTCTGGGCGAACATGCGCGCATCGTACGGATTCGGAATGATACTGGAGCGCGTCGGGAAACAACCGGCAACAAATTGGCTGATCGCGACGCTCGTCGTGCGATTTACAATTGCGCGCTTGAATCTCAGCAGGAGATCAATGTCCGTCGGCCGAGCGCAATACGATCCCTGATGAGTAATCACGACCGGTTTGGACAGAACGAACGCGGGCCAAACAGTTCGCAGGCTCAGATTGTTCTGCCAAAAAATGTCGCACCACTTTATTAAATCGAACAATTTCCCGAGAGACGGCTGGCGTACAACTGGGAAATGGAATTCCTCTCTCCCTTCCCCGCTAGTTTGCGTAACAACCACCACCTGATGGTCTAAGCGGGAAAATTCCTGCGCGAGCAAAGCGCTCACTGTTTCTATTCCTCCAATGCTTGGAGCGAAAGCGTGCGATGAGAGCAAAATTTTCAAGTCTATGAATAATCAGTCCAGACAGAGTTCAGCAGCTGGCGCCGCTTCGCCAGCTTTGCTGCCGCAACAGAATCGGACCCGGCCCGGCCCATGAGCATCATGGTCTCCACAAGATGCCGGAAGAAGAGTAGTGGCTTGATCAGCGTTACCCGATCACCGCGATGCCTTCTTAACAAGCGAAGACGGCTTCGATGAAAATCAATTACTCGGTTCGATGACCAAGCCGACGCTTGTTGCAGATTGTCGTGAACCACATCCTGGGATTCAATCACCGCCATCTTCCAGCCCAACTTGGCGCAACGCCAAGCCCAGTCCAGGTCGCTGTCGGAAAACGGAAATGCGCCGGCGTCGAATCCTCTGCTTTGTTCCCAGGCCGCGCGCCGAATAAGCAGCGGACTCGTGAAGATGACATCGGATGTTCGCCAACGAATGCCGTTTGTTTCCCGCCATACGGAAGCGTTCGGACGCTCCAGGTTCCAGCGCGCCGCGAGATTCAATCCCAACGCGAGGGAGATAGAACTCGGAAACCGCATTCCGTATCCACAAAGAACTCCATTGTGCCGTCTCACTGTGAATCCGGCCGCCGCTAGTCCAGGCTCAGCTTCGAGAAGCGAAATCGCCTCATTGAGAGGTTTAATCGAACCCAACCAATTGTCTGTCTCATAAAGGAATAGCCATCGACAGTCGGGAAACCGAGCGAGCGCCGTGGAGCATGCTGTATTCACGCCATCGGCAAACGACGAACCGTTCGCCGAAGATGTCACAACGATCAAATTATCGGCCGGGTTTTGCTCGCACCAGGTGTTAAGAAATTGGCGGCTGCCATCGGTGGATCCCGCGTCAAAAACGATAATGACGAAACCAAATGTGGTTTTTCTCAACGCCTGGGTTAGAGAGCCAATCGCCCGCTCCAAAAGTTCACGGCGATTAAATGAATTGATGATTGCCACTAATTCGATCCCGCTCGGTTGTGGCGCTTGTTGGTCCATGGCGCTGAATCAGACGGATAAATCGGTCGGACTGGGCACGCCTGACTTGTTTAGAAACGCAACGTCGAAGTAGAGGACCTCGCCGGTATTACTATTGCGAATCGGCTCACCGATATCGACGAGTTTGAAATTGTGTTGCCGCACAAATCCATAAATATCCTCGAAACCAGCCTGACCCTCATAAAACGGGACCGCGTTCACTTCGCACACTATTGTGGAAACGTCCGGCAGGATGTCGACGGCCCCTTGCAACACCTGTAGTTCAAATCCCTGAACATCGATCTTTAGCAAATACGGTTTGCGCGCCAAGGGGTGGCCTTTTACGACAAAATCGAGGCGGCCTACCTTCACTTCGATCGTTTCTTCTGTTTCCGCCGCCGGAAAATCCGGTATTCTTAATGAAGTCGGCCGCAGGAGCGAACTCGCCGGTGAAAATTTCATCAGATGCAAAGGCATCGTGCCCGCTTCCCGACCGCAGGCAATCTGGCAGACAGCTCCAGTTCCCGACGGAAGGAGATCTTGTAGAGATTGTATTAGGCGTGGATTTGGTTCGAATGCCAGAATCGACGCCTTCGGAAATAAAACGCGCGCCGGCTTGATGAATTGTCCTTCGTTGGCGCCAACATCCAAGACCGTTCCTATGCTCTGCCGCTGGAGCCACGGTTTGTTGAGGAGCCGATAGAGATCCCGGGCACCGCCCCTGCGTCGCACCTCGGCGTAACCAGGATTTCTCAAAATGTATCCGAGCACGGAGATCCATTCACCGAGCTTTTCCAGGAAACCGCCGACCGTCATCACGTTAGCGTCCTTTGCATTAATGATGGTTGCGCCAATATTTTTGCCAAAGCTTCCAGCAAATCGCCCCCGACGTCATGGCATGCGATCCTCAGCAGCCGCGATACCAAGCGCACGAGCGATGGTGCGTGCTCGATTTTTGGACGAAGTGTGCCGCTGGTACCAATGATAAATTTGCGATGCAACCTTCTCACGATCACTTACAGGCGGTAACTCAATGAATCGCGCGTTAATGAAATACGGACCGGGCAGCACATCGCCAACAATTGCAATTGGAGAACCACGGTACGGAAAAACAGTGATCACACCGTGCGCACACATGGCACCGAACGCGGAAGACTTGAGAATGACATCACTCGGCACATCGGATCGGCGAAAATAATCCAGCCAACCGAACGAACATGTGGAAAGAACCTGCGATGCCTCTCCCGCATCGATTTGCGGACGATAATCAACACGAACATTTGCAAGATCGACAAGTAGAGAGCGTGTAGCCGGATTGTCGCTCCCGCCGAGAACAAACAATTCGCGAGGAGAAAAGAATTCCGAAATTCTGTTCAGGATCGCGCGAAATGATCGCAGCGATCGCTCGATCAGCGCGGTGCCGCCGCAAATAACCCAGCGATGCGGATCCCGATTCGAGAATTGATCGGACGAAAGCGACGGTTCTCCGAAATTGGAAAACACCGGGTGAACTTCGGCACAGACGTTGGGCAAGAGAGCGCGAAGTTGATTGAGCATCGTCTCGCTGCTGACGAGGCAGACGTCTGAAATCTGTGCGACCGAACGCGCGATGTGGCGCTGGAATGGTTGCAACCAAAACGCGCTTCGCCACACCGGGCCCGAAGCATAGAGCTCATGAAGAACAGTGACGAAGCGGCCACGAGAATTCCTGCGCAAATTGCGCAGGCTCGAGAGCAGCCCAAAGGGAACGCCGCGCTTCTGATAGCCATAATTCACATAATGAACGATCACGTGCTCATGATTTTTCTTAGATGACTCAAGTTCGGACGTAACCGCAAACGATGTTGTAATCCCGAAGTCGGCCAACAAAATACTCGCCAGACGGAGGGCATAATCTCCGACGCCATCATGGTCGCCCGGAATTTTGGGAACTATCTGCAAAACATTTGGAGCGCTATCGGCCATGGGTTGCGAGTTCGTTATGCCACCGGGCGAGATGCGTCTCATAAGACCGAGCTGTGTCCTCCGCTATTGCCGACCAGTCAAAATGATTTGCCGTCTCGACGCTCTGCTCCGCCAACTTTTCGTACGCAGCCAGGTCACTCTGCAGTATGCGAATAAGAGTGGCGGCAAACTTTTCCACGTCTCCAGTGGGAACGAGAAGCTCGGACAAATGCTTCTGCAACATCGATCTCGGGCCGGGAACGTCGTACGCCACCGGTGGAATTCCGGCGGCGAGTTGCTCGAGCACGGCCAAACCAAAACCTTCGGCATAGCTCGGAAAAGCTCCGACGGTTGAATCGGAAAGAAGTTTCGGAAGTTCGTCCGGATGATACTGCTGGACGAGCTGGATAAAATCACCGCCCGGCAAACCGAGATCACGAAACACATTCCGATCGTCAGTCAACGTCCCGAGAAAAACGAATCGGGTCCCGGGAACGGCTACTCGCACGCGCTGGATCACTTCGCCCCAATCTTTCGCGCCTTTCCGAATACTCCACATCCCGATAAAACTAACTTTCTTTTCTGCCAAGCGGACAGTGGGCGGTGCGGCAGCTCCCAAGAGCGCACGCCGATGCTCTGCGGTTAGCCCATAAGGTTGAACAATTGCTGGTTTGTCCGAGCTAACTTCATCGCGAAGACATCTCGATTCGTCCTCATTCGGGAGGTTCAACAAGTCACAGTTCTCAAGGGCGCTTTCCGACGCTTTGAACGCCCGCTTCTTGATCACGGAATAGAAGATTCGGCCCAGCAATTTCCCTCGGGGCTGGTCCGGCCATCGTTCTTGCGCCATCCGCTCGAAATCCTGATAAAGGCGGTAGAAGCCGACGGAACGCGCCACGAGCAAGCCGGTAAAATCCAATCGCTCTTTCGAGAACGGCAGTGTGCCAAGCAAACAATCGATGACATCGAACCGATCGTGATTCTTACGCACGAATGCTGCCGCCTTTGACGGGAAACCGAGCTGGCGCCACGCAGAGACAAACGGCGACCAAGCACGAGTAGGATATGCGTCGGTCAAACAATACTTGGTTACTACGTGTCCCGCCGCACGCCACGCTTCCGCTAATTCAATGAACACGCGCGATGCTCCCAAACGCGCTTCCCAAGGAAGATCGACAACGGTCAAAATTCGAAGAGGCTTTTGCATGCTCACTTTTTTCAGCGGACGAGGCTTCCCCAGAACTTGTGTCGCACCGGATTTACATAATGGCGCAGGACTAACTTTGGATTCGCATAAAGGTCGGGATAGATAAACTGGTCATCGAGCTGAACAACGTATTTCGCCGGATCGAATGTCCGCGCAGCGTTCGCGTGCAGGACAAGGTGGGTGAGCGTCTGGTTCGTGAAAAAATTTGGCTCGCCTTCCAACTCCAGAAAGCGGCGAATCGCCAGCGACCAATCGAGTGGTTTAAGGAAAAGAATCATTCCGGCATTTACGGGCGGCGTTTCTTCGCTCGGATCGCGAAACACCCGTATATCCGCAGACAGTCGACAATCGAGCAGATAGAAAGCCGGGACGTTCGGATCTTCGATATAGCGCGACAAATCGCCGGCTCCCGAGAAAAATAATACGTCCGAATCGACATACATTACGGGACGATCACGTGGAAGTGATACAAACAATCCGAGCTGTCGGCCCATCGTGTAGGTCGTAACGTAATGGCGAAAAGTTTCGGGTAACTCTTCTGGCAAATGCTCGCCAAATACGCGAACGGACACAATCGGGTCAATCCGCTGAAGAATCCGAATACTGCGATCGGTATATGTGCCATCGGAGATAATAGTGAAGCTTTTCGGACGTCCGGCATAACGCAGCAGCGAACGAATCGAGGCGACCTGCTCGGGCAGTGCGCTCTCACCAGAATACGAAAACGCATCAATCGGGAGCGATCGGGGGGGCTGAATGCCGCAGCGAACAATCGCCGGTAAAGCTGCTCGATAGAGCCGTCGAATCGCATCTCCTTTGGCCCGCGCGAAATGGTACCCGTAGTTTGGCATGCGTCATCCAACAGTCGCGGGCAAAGAACGAAAGCCACGATAGCTTAGCACCATGTTAAGAAACAAACTGGGAATCACCGAAAAAAGATTGAACGTGAGAACGCCGGCCACGCTTGAAAAATCAGTTATCGGAATGAGTGCGATCTGCGTGAGCACGGTAAGGGGGATGTAGAGCCAGGACCCTTCAATCCACGCTTTCGAGGCGTTCAGGGCCCACAAGGTGCCGGCCAAGGCGGAAAGGACCGTGCCACCAACGATGAGCAGCAACTCGCGGTGCAAATGCGCATACTTGTTTCCCAGCACGAAGAGGAATTGATCGGGAAACATGGCCGCGGCCGCAACGATGAGTATGCTAAACGCTGCCACGCCCCCGACGATCGCGGCATAAAGCCAGCGCAGTTTTCGTTGGCTCTGGCAACGCGCAAACGCCGGAGCAAAGACGTTGGTGAGAAGATTCGTTAGCACGGCAAAGATCATCGCCAGCCGCCCGAGCGCTCCCACTTCGGCAACCGAGCTCGCGCCGCTCGCAAAAAAGCTGATCAGGAAAATCGTAATCTGACCCTGGAGACAGTAAAAGACCGCATTGGCCGCGAGATGCTTGATCAATTTCAAGATCGCCTGCCGATCCTCTGCACTTTCGGGGGCATCCAGATCGACAGCCCGGGCAGCATATCTCCGCAACAGCACGTATTGAAGAAACATGGCCGCGGTCGCAACTCCAACTGCCACGCCAGCATTTAAGAAGACGAACACCAAGCCGGCCAAGAGCAACAGCCGAGTAATTGCGCCGGCAAGGTCGATCTGTTGAATAAGCGAAATATCGGAACGCAATCGTGGCACGACGCCGAAAACACCAACCAATAGCTGGATCAGAAGTCCCGCCAGCACCACGGCGATCAAGAGGATTATGTAAGGAATGGAGGCGCCATTTCTGACGAGCATGGCAAACAGAATCGGCGTCACGATTACGATCGCGATCGCGCCGAGTTTTTTTCTCAAGCCAAGGGCAGTATTAATCAGCTGGCCAAATCGATATCGATCGTGCCAGACGCGGCCGCCGATCGAGACCAAACCGACGCTGATACCGATATCGGCGAGCAAATTGATCGTTCCCTGCATCGTATTGGCGATGGTGAAATAGGCGTACTCACGCTGATCTAACCAGCGCACCAGAAGGATTCCGCTCAAGAAGCCGATGACTTGCACGACGCCTTGCACGATGGCGAAGCTGCCCACCACCCTGGCGCGATGGAATGCGCGCCGGATTAAAGGCGTGGAACTTTCGTCCAAAACCGGCGGTGAGATCGGACCAAAAAAGCTCATGGCGGATTTATCCACTCAACACTGCAATGAGCGCTTAAAGTGCCAAGACCAATTCTTTGCAATTGGCGGGCACACAACGATGTCGATCTAAATTCCCGCGACCCCGAGATGCGGATGGCGAATCCGATCTGCAATCCGCGGTTAAGACGGTTGAACTTGTTTCGGTTGTTCGCGGCGCGAAGCAACGGCGGCCTCGCCCTCTCCAGTGCCTGGCGGCGGCGTATTGTAGTATTCCGAATACTGGTAATAATAATACTCGGGCAGCGAAGTATCTACGAAGTTTAGGATGACACCCGTGACATTGACTTGACGGCTGTAGAGTAGTTCCAACGCTTTTCTGGTGAGGCGAGCCGAAGTGTAGGAGAGACGAACGACAAAGAGAGTGGCGTCGATCTTTGGTGCAAAGCTCGTTGTGTCATCGGCTGCGAGTACCGGCGAACTGTCGATAATGATGTAATCGTAGTGTTTGTAAATTTCTTTGATCAATGCGTCGGTTGAATCGCGCAGGAGATGTTCGCTCGGTTGCGACAAGGTCTTGCCCCGCGGAAGAATGAAGAGACTCGGGTATGCTGTCGGCACCACCACCTCACGCCAGTTCACTTCCTGCTTGAGCACTTCCGAAAAGCCGATCTTCGAGGAAAGGCCAAAGATTTCGCGAATCGTTCCGCGGCGCAAATCGGCATCGATTAACAATGTGCGTGCACCGGAAAGCGCCAGAGTAATGGCAAGATTGGACGAGATTGTCGATTTCCCCTCGTTCGGCACGGCGCTGGTGATTAGAATGGTTTTCGGGCGCGGCCCTTCGTGGGGCATAAAAAAGATCGATGATCTGACGTTGCGGTAGGACTCCGAAAAAATGTGCCGCGCATCGTCCGGCTGAAGCAACGTGATTTTGCCTTTCACTTTCTCCTTCGGAATCTGACCGAGGACGTTTTCCGAGAAATGATGCTGGAATTCGCCGAAAGACGCCATGCGATCGTCAATCCGGTCGAGCAATAGAAGGATAGCGATGCCGGCGACAGCGCCGCATCCAAGTCCAACCAAGAGACCTTTAAGCAAGCCCGGCCGCACAGAAATCGGGGGCGACGCCATTTCCATGACCGAGACTTGGTCCGCGCTGTCGACCACTTGCGATACGTCCACCTCTTTTAAGTTGTTCGTTAGGCGGTCATACAGCATTTTTAGCCGGTCGACTTTGCCTTTAACGCGATTGAATTGCGCGAGGCGCTGGCTCAAGTCGAGGGCTTTTGCTTCCCACTCTTTAATATTGGTCTGCAAATTTTCCATTTGCTTGCCGATGGATTTGCGGCGGGTTTCCAATTTTTCCACGGTGTCCTGACGAAAGACCTGGATTAATTTTTCCTCCTTATCGATGTCGTCGTTGAGCTTGAGAATCTTGGGATGTTTGGGCCGAAGATCCTTGGAAAGTGTGTCGCGCTCCGCTTTAAGAAGCTGAACGTCCTGTTTCGACTTTAAATACTCGGATTCCGGGCCGACATCCGAAAATGGCAAGCCCTTGTCTTCATTGTTTTCCGTGCCGGATGGAGCATCCCCTTTGTTGCTCTGGGCACGATCGAGATTTTGATCGAGATCGAGAAGAGTCAGCAGCTCGTACTGAGTTTTGAGCCCGGCGTACTCGCGATTCAATCTAACAAGATAACCGGCGGCGCTGTTTCCCTCTTCCTGGATGAAGCCAATGTTGTTCTGCTTCTGGAACTCGAGCATTTCATCTTCGGCATTCCGCAATTCCTTTTCAGTTTGGATGAGCTGTTCGGTAATGCCGGTCGTGACCGTATGACCCTGGTCTTCGCGCATTCCTTTCTTAAAATCGAGATACTTCTGCATCACCGCATTAAGATAGGCTTGCGTATAATCTCCGGTGCTACCGATTGCCTGCAGGTCGAAGATCGACGTGCGTGGCTTTTGCATGACCGTGATATCCACTTTCACCGGTTGCATTTCGGGATGGGTCGAGCGAACCAGCGCTTCGGCGCTGCGTTTTACTTCACTGCTTTGCATGAGCTGAATCTGCGTGCCGTAGAAGTTTTGGGTGTCTTCGCTGTAGACCGCGCCTTGGCTGATGTTCAACTTGCCAGCGACCATCATTTTACTCTGCGACATGTTAGATGGCGGCGTCTGATAGCTGATCCAGGCTTCGACGAACAAACCGAGGCAAATAGTCAAAACCGGAATCCACCAGCGGCGCAGCAACAACACCTTGTAGCGGTGGAGGCGGGTGATGAATGAAGTAGACCAGGATGCTGCGGTTGGTCTTTCGAGAGCGGGAGCTTGCATACCTACATGTTGATCAAGCGCTGCGGGACATAAATTTGGTCGTCGGGTTGAAGCACAACGTCGTCTTCGGTATGTCCTTCTTCAATCACGCGCTTTAGATCGACCATGAAATCCTGGCCATTTTTTCGCGTCACTTTCACTTTGCGTTTATTGGCAAAATCGCCAAAACCGCCGGCCCGAATCACGGCTTTACTGACAGTGTAACTCTCATCCGCCGGAATCTCCTGCGGGCCCTGGGCTTTTACTGACCCGTAAACGTAAATCCTGCCGCGAGATTTTTCGCTCACCCGGTCGACGGCCAAAATCACCGTAGCGTGATAGTAATATTCCCTTTCAAGCGCGGCCTTGATCGCGTAAGCAAGTTCCTTGCACGTACGGCCTTGAGCGGGAACCAAACCGATATACGGAACTTCAAGCTCGCCGTTATCGTTTACACGCAAGCGTTGTGAATCGTTATCTCGATCTTCGACTACGCGAAAGCTCACGAAGTCGTTTGAACCAAGTTTCTTCTTGTCATCCAAAACCGTCATCGAGTTCGTCCGCATGACGGTGCTCGTGGTCGAGGGAAGATCGGCCGGCGGAGCCTTGGGTATCGACGGAATCGGACTGGCGTCTTGCGCACCACTCAGTTTCGGCGTCGCGAGAAAAGCAGCGAGGATCAGGACATACCCACAAACTCTCATTTCGATTCCCAATTCATCCCTTTAGAAGCTGTAGGTTCCGTCAATTGAAACGCGGTTCTGGTCGTAACTGCGCAGCACGACATCGGAATCTTTCTGCGTGTACTGATACCGAGCTCCCAAAGTTACGTGCGGCGTTAATTGATATCCGACCGTTAGCGCGCCTCCGAAACGGTGCAGGTGTTCGTCAATAAAACCGCCGGAATCGTTCGCATCCTCGTAGAAAAACTCAGTCGAAAGCAATGTGTTACGGATGAGGTTCCAGGACAGGGTATGGCGAATGTAATTCAACATGATGAAGTTAGAGTCAACCCCGAGCTGGCTTTCGTGGCCGGCGCTGAGGGTTTGGTGAAGAGTCGCGTTTATCCGATGAGTAATGAGGATGTTGGCGTAGTAGGTGGAGAGATCGCTCTTATCGGCGAACGGCGTGCCGAATGCATCCACCACGAATCCGCGATCAGAATTAATCCATTGATACCCAGCCGCCCCGCGCACCTTCAGATAGTTAGTGAGCTGCGATTCGACGAAGGCTCCGATGCTGTAGGTGTCGGAATCATTCAAGAGGTGCTGATCATAGTAAGTGAAAACGCTGCTCCCCTCGAGGCCAACACTTGTGTTCGACGCAACGGCAATACTCAGGCTTTCTGAAATCTCCTCGGCATTGCGGTTCAAATAATCAAAGTCCGACACAGTGGACACATAGATATAGTGATCGTAGCCCACAGTCAGCAGCGCTTTGTTCAAATCCCAAAGTACCGAGACCCCGGCGGTATTTTCGAATCGTCCGTAATCGACAACGTTGCTGAGTTGGAGTTCGGCGATCGGATCCTGCTGCAGCGAGGGACGTTCGTGGATATTGATACGGAAATCGCCGATGAAAATATCGAAAGACAATTGCGAACCCGGCGAGATCAGAACTCCGTTGGTATTGGCGCTGGAGTGGTCGAGATAAAAGGAGTAACCCAAACCGATATCCATTTTTAAGGTATTGAGCTGGGTCAACGGCCAGCTTGCATCGAAGTTCATCTGCGGGCGAAGGATGACGTCGCTCTGCTCGTTCGTTTCCGATAGATTGATATTGTCGTTGTATTCCACGCCCATGGTTGCGCTAAGTCGAAAACGGACCGGGCCCACCAACAAGTTGTACGGAATTTGTTCGATGTCTTGACGGCGCGCTTCCGAAGATGACTCACCTGCCAACGACGGCCGGATCGCATCTTGCGCTTGCGCGATTGACACGATGCACAGAAGCGGAAACAAGAAAGAAAGAGCGATGCACTTGGCAAAACGCTCGCGTGAGTGGGAGATAAAGAGACGACTCATAGACAGGTCAATCGAAGTTAAGGTTAGCAGTTGCAGTACCACACCACGGTGATTGCAACATGCTTGTATGCGTATTGTTGGTTGTCTACCCTTTTTACAAGAATTTCCCTCGTAGAAGCAAGCGAAATCGCCCATTAAATCATCCTTGTAAATTTCGCTGACTAAGCTGGGGAAAAGCCTCGACGCAAAGAGCGGGGAGTGTTTCGCATCTCTCGGAATCTACTTCCGACGTGAAAGCCATATAAGTGGCCCGGTCTAAGCTATTAGAGCGGTAATATGATACGGGTTTCGTCACTAATTAGCTCGAGCCGCTCCGTTCAGCGCACGTTGGCTCTCCTTCTTTTTGGGGGCTTCGCCCTTTCGACAGTTTTCGCAGCCGAACTGAGCGGAGAGATTGAAGCTACGAACGAAGCCAAGAATCTCGCCCAAATGAATTGCGGCGCCCAGATCGAATGCATCATGCCTGACGGCCGGCTGGCGACAATCGGCGCTCGCACCGCTCAGAACGCGAATCCAACCGCATTGATCATGGATGACGACACAATCAGCTGTCCGCTACAAGGGGGCGATACCACTTTCGTTATCGCGCTTCCAAAAGCCGCGCTTCTCGACCGTTTCACATTTGTCAACGAAAACGCGTCCGCTTACGGCGAGCTTAAGATTTCGGTTTCAAATTATCGACTGCCCGCCAACAGCTCTAAATGGACGGAAGTCGAAGGCGTTATCCCTTTCGCCCGCAAAAGACTGTTCAACCTCTCCATGCTTGGAGTTGAAGCCAAGTACGTGAGGCTTTCTTTTCATGTTGAAAAAGAAGGCCAAATCGCCGCACTCGGACTTTACGGCCAGGAGTCGCTGGAAAAGTTTAGTGAGAGACAGGGTCGTGTCATGCAGGTGCACAACCAAGCACGAACTTTCAATCTCGAGGACGTCGTGAATTTCAATTTCGCCAACTCGTATGCGCGCGCTCATGTCGTTTATGTCAGCTCGGGCTCGCCTCTCTCGGCGAAAAGGATGATCGACGACGACACGGTGACGTCATTTCACTTTTCCAAAACCGACCCGCATCCGACCGTCATCGTAGAACTGGCGGATCGTGAACAACTTCATCGCGTCAGCGCTCTTTATAAGATGCAAGCTGGACGGCTCGACGTTTATCTCGCCGATGAACTCCCGAACGATCTGCGCGATCTAACGCCGATCGCCAGTGTCACTGACCCCGGCAACGGCAAGGCCGCAGTGAACTTCAATCCGCATGGCGCACGCTACGTCGCGTTGCGATGGACTCCGGATTCGTCGCAAAATTATAACGACACCTTCGAGCTGGCTGAGATTAACGCGTTCGGCGACGTCCCGTTGTCGATCTTGCAAGAGACTAGCGCAGGACCGCTTTACGCCAGCAATTCCCACCTACCTCCTCCCGGAGAAGGTGGCCCAGACTTCAGTAACAAACTCGGCACGCTAGCGGATCCGCCCAGCATTTCCGAAGTCAGTCCATAAATTTCGGACTGATTGCCGTTTTCTCTAATGGAGTGGCCGTTTCAAATACGGCACAGCGGGCGCTTAACATCCGCTCGACGTTTCCTTATGGTATCCAATTTGATAAAGATCGGTGCGGTCTTCGCGCTCTTTTGTCTTCATACAAGCTCACAGGCGGTCGTCCTAGACTGGAGAAGGAAAATCGCGACTTCAATTGCCAAGGATCGTTGAGCGATCATCTTCACGTCGTCGCGATCAGCGCTTAGCTACCCTGTTCGCCGTTCTCAAACTCGCGATGCTGACATGAGCGTTCTGATATTTGAGATGGACAGCGCGTCGACTTCGATCTTTCGCGCCATAAATTCCGCGCTCCGCGAGATTTTTTACATCCAATAAAGATAACTTTGCTCAATTTTTCGATCGCAATCTCAGGGTACGAAATTAGCTCCTTTAGTCATGCTTTCGATTGTTTGTGACGCATGGGATTCGCTATTGGGAATGAGACTGGGGAAAAAACAGCGCGATCGCCTGGCGTCGATCGATCGTCAGCCATTCAAACTTCCACATATGAATACGAAAACCGCGCAATACCTGAAAACCTGGCGCCGCAAGATCATGGCCATCATGAGATTGTTGCCCGGGCTACAAACGATGCAGTTCGGAATTGGGATGTAAAAACTGGCTCGCTTTCCTGGCCACAAGGTTTGGAGAGCCTGCTCGGTTACACGCCAACCGCGGCTGCGTGCGAGATTGGTTTTTGGCAGAAAAACATTCATCCCGAAGATCGCGCTCGCACTGTCGCTAGTATCCGTGACGCCCTGGCCGCGAACGAGGAACGTTGGAGTGGGGAATATCGGTTTCGTCGAGCTGACGACAATTACATTCACTTGCTAGAACGCGCGTCGATCGTTCGCGATCGTCAAGGCCAAGCGCTCCGCTTTGTCGGCTCGCTCATGGATATTACCGCGCGCAAACAATTGCAGGACCAGGTCGTCCGTTCACAAAAAATGGAGGCGTTTGGACAACTCGCCGGTGGTGTCGCGCATGACTTCAACAATTTCCTCACCACCATTTTGGGCTACAGCGATTTGCTTCTGCAGGAGCTGCACCTCAAAGGTGTTGTCGCCGATCATATTGCCGAAATACGTAGCGCCGCCGGTCGCGCTTCCGTCGTCACGCAGCATCTGCTCGCGTTTAGTCGCCGGCAACCGCTCGAAGCGAGAGTCGTCGAGGTCAATTTCATCGTGACTAATCTGGAGCGCTCTCTGCTTCGATTAATCGGCGAGAACATTCCTGTCATCTGCCATTTGCACGAGCACAAGGATGGCGCCCATATCAAGGTCGATCCCGGCCAGTTGAATCAACTCATCTTGAATCTCGCCGTGAACGCGCGGGACGCCATGCGCGCCGGCGGAATACTTACCCTCGAAACGTCCACAATCGCCGTCGACAACGAAACGCGGCCTTCGTGCATGTGCGAAGATTTCAAGCCTGGAGAGTACGTCCTCATCAACATCGCCGACACCGGAACCGGGATGAGCGATGAAGTGAAAGCGCACATCTTCGAACCTTTTTTCACTACCAAACACGAGGGCAATGGCTCTGGTCTCGGCCTCGCCACCAGTTACGGAATTGTCCGCCAAAGCGGTGGATATATCGGCGTCGAAAGCGAGTTAGGAAAAGGGACAACGGTCAAAATCTATTTCCCACGCGTCCCAGCTCCGCCGCCGCCCCCTTACAAGAAACCGTTTCTCCGTAAACTCGCTACTGGAACCGAAACCGTTCTCGTGCTCGAAGACGATGTGAGTGTGCGGCACATTTCCGTGCGTCTTTTGCGCAAGCTTGGCTACGAGGTAATCGAGGCTGCGAATGGCGATGACGCTAAGCGACTCATTTCGGAACGAGGCGCGGGAAAGATTCAGCTCTTGCTGACCGACATGGTAATGCCGCAGATGAGCGGACGCCGCTTTGCCGACTGGCTCCATCTCACAAGTCCCGACACAAAAATCATTTTTATCTCCGGGTATCTCGAAGAATCGCTCCATCCGCATGACCGGCGTGATGAAGGAATGTTTTTTCTGCCCAAGCCGTTCGACTCCGAGCAGCTCGCCACCAAAGTCCGCGAAGTTCTCGATGCGGCCGGTTGAACTCTAGCGGGGGTCTATGACCGCCGAATCAGCCGCGGTTGTCGATCTTGGGCGAAACCATTGCCGGTGTGGTTCGCGCGGTATATTGAGACTGCGTGATCTCGTTCAAAGACATCGAAGCGGCCCGCGATCGCATCGCCGGAGCGATTTATTATTCGCCTTGCCAGCATTCCATTCCGCTCAGCGAGATCACCGGCATGGAAATTTTCTGCAAGCTCGACAATTTGCAGCGTACCGGAAGTTTTAAGGAACGCGGGGCTCGCAACGCACTCACGCAGCTTTCGCCGGAACAACAAAAGCGCGGCGTGATCGCCGCCTCCGCCGGCAATCATGCCCAGGCACTCGCTTACCAAGGCAAATTGCTCGGCATTCCCGCGACGGTCGTAATGCCGAAGTTCGCGCCTCTTATTAAAGTAAACAATTGCCAGAAACTTGGCGCCACGGTTGTGCTACATGGCAAAGACTTCGGCGAAGCCAAAGCGCACGGGCACGAGATCGCGACGGAAAAAGGACTCGCTTACATCGATGGTTACGATGATCCGGCCATCATTGCCGGTCAGGGAACGATGGGTCTCGAAATCGTCGAGCAGGTTCCCGATCTCGACGCCGTCATTATCCCAGTTGGCGGCGCCGGTTTGCTCGCCGGCGTTTCTTTGACCATCAAGACGTTGCGACCTAAAACAAAGATTGTCGCCGTCGAAGCAGAAAACGTTGCGAGTTTTTCCGCGGCGCTCGAAGCGGGCAAGCCGACCAAGATCGCCATGCATCCGACACTCGCCGACGGACTCGCCATTCCCCAAGTCGGCTCGAATGCGTTTGAGATCGCAAAGTCGCTCGTCGATCTAACGATTACCATCGCCGAAGAACAAATCGCCCTCGCCATTCTGCGCCTCGTCGAATTGGAAAAGAGCGTCGTCGAAGGCGCCGCCGCAACTCCACTCGCCGCCTGCATGTCCGGCAAACTGAAAGAGCTTGCGGGCAAACGCGTCGTCCTTCTGCTTTGCGGCGGAAACATCGACCCCAACGTACTTAGTCGTGTGATCGAACGCGGCCTCGTTGCTGACGGTCGCCTTTGTCGATTCACTGCCGTGATCAGCGATCGTCCAGGTGGCCTTGCCGATCTCGCCGCGCAGATCGCATCCAGCGGCGCAAGCGTTAAACAAGTCGTCCATGATCGTGCTTTTGGAAGCTCGGACGTCTCCGCCGTGCATGTTCGTTGCACTGTTGAGACGCGAAACCACGAACATCTCGCCGAGTTGCGCGCGCAATTGAAAAGTCATGGCGTCGAAACCTACGATTCGAAATAGTCTTCTGGATTCATAGCTTTCGGCGCTGATAGAACGCCGCTACAAAACTTGAAGCGCGGGTCGCGTTCCGTAGTCTGTTCCGATGCATCCGCGCGAAGAAATTTTCGATTCCGATTCGTTCATCCCTTGTCACATCGGACCGAACGACGACGAAATTGCGGAAATGCTCCGTGAGGTTGGCTTTGAAAATCTCGGCGCGCTCATCGACGCCACCGTTCCGAAAAATATCCGGCTGGATCGACAACTGAATTTGCCGGAAGCGAAATCGGAAAACGAAGCGCTCGGGGAACTCCGCGCGATTTCGAAGAAGAATAAAGTAGCGCGCTCATTCATCGGCGCCGGTTATTCCGATTGCATCACGCCGCCGGTCATTCAGCGAAATATTCTCGAAAACCCCGGTTGGTACACGGCCTACACGCCGTATCAGGCCGAGATCGCGCAAGGCCGACTGGAGGCGTTGCTGAATTTCCAAACGATGATCACTGATCTCTCCGCGATGGAGATAGCGAATGCATCACTCCTCGATGAAGCCACCGCCGCAGCTGAGGCGATGACTTTGTGTCACGCGGCAGTTTCCGGACGAAACAAATTCTTCGTCGCGAACAATTGTCATCCGCAAACCATCGCCGTCATCCAAACCCGAGCGAAACCGCTCGGTATCGAAATCAAGGTTGACAATTTCTCCCACTTCAGATTCGACGAGACCGTCTTCGGCGCGCTCGTTCAATATCCCGCGACCGACGGTGCGATCTACGATTACTCGGATTTCGTCAAAGCCGCGCACGACACCGGCGCGCTCGTTGTCGTCGCCGCCGACATTCTCGCACTCACCCTGTTGAAACCGCCCGGAGAATTCGGCGCCGATGTTGCAGTTGGTAGCACGCAAAGATTTGGCGTCCCTCTCGGATTCGGCGGGCCGCACGCGGCCTATTTCGCGACGCGCGACCAATACAAACGCCACATGCCCGGACGTCTCGTCGGCGTTTCGCACGACGCCGAGGGCCGACCCGCGTATCGACTCGCTTTGCAAACGCGCGAGCAACACATCCGGCGCGATAAAGCGACGAGCAACATTTGCACGGCGCAAGTCCTTCTCGCCGTCATCGCATCGATGTACGCCGTCTATCACGGCCCGCGCGGCCTGCGCGCGATCGCCCGGCACGTGCACAACTTAACCCGCCGGCTAGCCGATTCGGGCTTGAAAATCGTTCACCAAAATTTCTTCGACACGTTACATATCGATCTTGGCACGAAGGCGGTAAACGAAGTTTTATTGCGCACCGAAAAGGCCGGAATCAACCTGCGAAAACTCGGCGACCACGCGATAGCAATTTCGCTGGACGAAACGACAACGGAGAAAGATGTAGCCGATCTTTGCGAAATCTTGGGAGGCAAGATCAACAAGCCGACTTCAGCGCAATCGGCAATCGGCAATCGGCAATCGGAATTCCTGACTCACCCCGTCTTCAACACCCATCACACCGAAACCGAAATGCTGCGCTATATGCGCCGGCTCGAATCGCGCGACCTGTCGCTTTGTCATTCGATGATCCCGCTCGGGTCGTGCACGATGAAGTTGAATGCGACCGCGGAAATGTTTCCGATTTCCTGGCCGGAATTTTCCAAACTGCATCCGTTTGCGCCCGTCGATCAAACGCGCGGGTACATCGACATGTGCAATCAGCTGGAAGAATGGCTCGCCGAGATCACTGGCTTTGCCGCGGTCTCGTTGCAGCCGAACGCTGGTTCGCAAGGCGAGTACGCCGGCTTGCTCGCGATCCGCGAGTATCACGCGTCGCGCAACGAGACGCATCGCAACGTTTGTCTCATTCCGACTTCGGCACACGGAACGAATCCAGCGAGCGCAACCATGGCCGGCTTCAAGGTTGTCGCGGTCGCGTGTTTGAAAGACGGCGATATCGATCTGGCCGACCTCCGTGCGAAGGCGGACGCACACGCGCGCGATCTTGCCGCGCTGATGGTCACCTATCCGAGCACGCACGGCGTTTTCGAACCAACCATCCGAGAGATTTGCGAGATCGTGCATTTGCACGGCGGCCAGGTTTACATGGATGGCGCAAACATGAATGCGCAGGTCGGCCTTTGTCGTCCCGGCGACTACGGCGCGGATGTTTGCCACTTGAATCTACACAAGACGTTTTGCATTCCGCATGGCGGCGGCGGGCCCGGGGTCGGTCCAATCGGCGTGGCAAAACACCTCGCTCCATTTTTGCCAGCGCTTGCTTCACTCAACTCTCAACTCTCAACTCTCAACTCTTCGGTCGGGCCTGTCGCGGCAGCACCGTATGGCAGCGCGAGTATTCTCACGATCACGTGGATGTACATCCGCATGATGGGCGCGCGCGGATTGAGGCGTGCAACCGAAGTCGCGATTCTAAACGCAAACTACATTGCGAAACGGCTCGATCGATTCTTTCCAGTACTGTTCAAAGGCAAACGGGGTTTGGTTGCGCACGAATGCATCGTCGATCTTCGACAATGGAAAAGCGCAGGCATCGAAGTGGAGGATGTCGCGAAACGTTTGATGGACTACGGCTTTCACGCGCCGACCGTTTCGTTCCCGGTTGCAGGCACGATGATGATCGAGCCGACAGAGAGCGAATCGAAAGATGAGATCGATCGCTTTTGCGACGCGATGATCTCGATCCACGCCGAGATTGATTCCGTCGCGAACGGGAAAGCCGACAGCAAAAACAATTTGCTCAAGAACGCGCCGCATACCGCGCGGCAAATTGCTTCCGATAAATGGGAGCACCCGTACTCGCGCGAACAGGCAGCTTATCCAGCGGAGTGGACGCGTGACTATAAATTCTGGCCGACAGTTGCCAGGATCGACAATGTTTATGGCGACCGGAATTTGTTTTGCTCATGTCCGCCGATTGCGGAGTTCAATCCGGAATAAGTTGAGAAATTCCTCGACTTCGCTTGCAATAACAGAGGCCGCGAACGCCGATCAAGACTAATTCCGGATCGCTGAAGGCGTGGACAAAAAACAAAAAAGAAGAGGAGCGCAGCGGTCGAAATCTGCGCCGATTAGGCCGCTGTCTGATGCGACTTCTGTAAGCCCGACAAGGTGGTTGGAATTTTGCGGTTTGGTCGCGCTCTTCGCGCTGGCGATTTTCTTTGTCGCGACTTCATGGCGAAAGTGGCCGGATCCACTGATCGATTTCGGGCGCGAACTGTATGTTCCGTGGCGGCTTTCTCATGGCGCGCTGCTGTATCACGACGTATCCGAACAGTACGGCCCGTTGTCACAGTATTTTAACGCAACACTCTTTCGTTGTTTTGGCACGGGCTTGATGGTGCTGGTCTGGGCGAATCTGGCAATCTTTGCCGGGATCGTCGCCACGCTTTATTGCCTCTGCCGGGAGGCCTGGGGCGCATTTTCGGCTTTTGTGGCGTGCGCCGTCTTCATCGCGGTGTTTGGTTTCTCGCAGTTTGTTCCAGCCGGTAATTACAATTACGCAACGCCGTACGCGCACGAAACGACGCATGGCTTTCTCGTTTGTCTGCTGCTGGCTCTAGCGCTCACGCGTTGGAAACAGAATCCGACGCTCCGATGGAGCTTCATCGCCGGATTTTTATTCGGGCTTACCACGGTTTTGAAACCAGAGTTCATGTTGGCTGGCGGTTTAGTCACGCTTGCCGCCGCTCTAACTGGTTCGCGAAAGACCAATCATTCCATTCTCGGATCGATGACTGGTTGGGCGGCCGGCGCCTTGCTGCCGGCGGTTGGGTTCATTATGTTTTTCGTTCCTGCCTTGCCTTGGAAGGAAGCGTTGTCCGCAACATGTCACGCCTGGCTCGGATGGGTGACTGGCTCGCCGATCTCGGCTTTGACCAATAACACGGTGCAAATGGGATTCACTGGCTTAAACCAACCGGCGAGTCACTTGATGCAGCACCTGTGGGTGAGTTTGTTGGCGTGCTCAATCATTGCCGCGATTGCGGGGATCGCGCGCTTCGTAGATCGAACCGATCGATTGTGGCCGGCGGCAATTTTGACGGCAACATCATGGGCAGGCGCAATCGCCGTTGCAGTCTTCGTAATTAACTGGCGCGAAATAGGACGCTGCGTGCTCGGTTTGATCGGGCTGTACGCTCTTCTGCGCGCGGCGATCAGTTGGCGCAGCGATGGAGGAGAAGAATCTCAGTCGACTCTAAGATTGTTGCTGGCTGTCCTCGCGAGCACTCTAATGGTTCGGATGGCGCTCAATGGAAGAGTTTACCAATACGGATTTTATCAAGCAGCGCTCGCGAGCGTTCTAATTCCAGCGATCTTGATCGCGGAACTTCCGGAGTGGTTACGGCTGACCCGTCGCGGGCGAACGATGATCGTTGTTAATACTCTGGCGCTGCTTGTTCCTGGAGTGACGATTTTAACGATCGCATCGCAGCAGGTGTTCCGATTGAAAACTGCAGCGGTGGGCGAAGGTTTGGATCGATTCTACGCTTTCCCAAGTCAGATCGAAGCGACAGGCGAACTTGTCCAGGCGGTTAGCGCAGCGCTTCGCCACACCGATCCCGAGAAAACCCTTCTTGTGCTGCCCGAGGGCCTGACAATTAATTATCTCACGCGGCTCCGAAATCCGGTGCCCGATTTTTTCTTTCCTGATCCAAATGAGCAGTTTCTAAAGTCTCTCGAAGGGAAACAGCCCGATTGGGTCGTACTGGTGAGTCGCGATGTGCGCGAGTATGGCGTTCAGCATTACGGCCAGAACGGCCTCGTGCCCTGGCTGGAGAAACACTACACGCAGGTAGCGCATTTTCGCGGCAATCCACTCGATTATCGGCAACGCGGCGCGGTGATTCTCAGACGAGTTGCACCCGAATGAAAAAGATAAAGGGCAGGAAAAGCGAAAGTGCCACTGCGTTGCCTAAGTTGTCGCAACCTTCGTCGTTCCGAGCCACCTGGATTCTTTCCTTCCTCCTAATAGCGATGACGCTGATCGCCTACGTGCCGGCTTGGAACGGCAAACCGATCTGGGACGACAATATGCACATGACCAAGCCGGAGCTTCAGACGCTCGACGGCTTAATGCGCATCTGGATACAACCCGGCGCCACACAACAATATTACCCGGCGGTGCACAGCGCTTTTTGGGTCGCTTACAAATTGTGGGGCGACTCCCCCGCGCCGTATCATTTGCTGAACATTCTGCTTCATGGTTTCTCCGCCGTTCTGCTCTTCAGAATTTTGCTGCGGCTTGCCATTCCCGGAGCGTGGCTCGCGGCCGCAATCTTTGCTTTGCATCCAGTTCAGGTCGAATCCGTCGCGTGGATTTCCGAGCTTAAGAATACGCTTTCCGGCGTGTTGTTTTTGTCGGCCGCATTATTTTACTTCAACTTCGACAAGAATCGTCGCCGCTCCGATTACCTTTTGGCGCTGGCTCTCTTTGGATTCGCCCTAATGTCCAAGACGGTGACGGCCAGTCTTCCCGCGGCTCTTCTCGTCGCCTTTTGGTGGAAACGCGGGACTCTTTCCTGGAAACGTGATGTGCTCCCGATCGTTCCTTTTTTCGTCATTGGCGCAGCGGCGGGATTGGTAACGGTATGGGTCGAGCGAAAGCTAATCGGAGCCGAAGGTCACGCGTTCGAGTTCACCATTATCGAGCGCTTCCTTATCGCTGGCCGGGTCTGCTGGTTTTATCTCGGCAAACTTCTTTGGCCCGCGGACCTGATGTTTATTTATCCGCGCTGGGAAGTGAGCCAGCTAATTTGGTGGCAATATCTTTTTCCAATAGCGCTGTTCGCGGTTCTGGCAATCGTCTGGTTGCTAAGAAAACGATCGCGGGCTCCGATCGCCGGCGCGCTTCTCTTCGTTGGAATGCTTTTCCCGGCGCTCGGCTTTTTCAACGTCTACCCGTTCGTCTACTCATTCGTGGCAGATCACTTTCAATATTTGGCCAGCATCGGAGTCATTGTTCCGGTGACTGCCGGCTTCGTCTTGTTGTTCGATCGCGTGGGCGTTCGCTCTTCGCCTGTCAGTCGCGGACTCGGAATACTGCTCCTCCTCGGCCTCGGCATTCTCACATGGCGCCAATCACGCGCCTATACCGATCCGATCACTCTTTACCGTACCACTCTGGAAAAAAATCCGGATTGTTTCATGGCGCATAATAATTTGAGTGTCGCGCTGCTCGAAAAAGGCCAGACTGATGACGCGATCGTTCACAGCCAAAGAGCGTTGGAGATCAGACCAAATGACGCGCAGCCCCACGTAAGCCTGGGAGATGCTCTGCTGCGAAAGCGGAAGATCGACAAAGCGATCGCGCACTATCAGGCGGCGGAAAAACTCATGCCCGATTACGTGGAAGCGCACACGCATCTTGGCAATGCGTTTCTCCTGCAACGCGAGTTTCCAATGGCGATTGCCGAGTACGAAACAACTTTACGGCTTTTGCCGCGATCGATTCCGGCGCACAACAATCTCGCCTGGTTGCTTGCCACATGCGCCGATGTGTCTTTACGAAACGGTCCCCGCGCGGTCGAGCTGGCGAGTGTAGCGGCGGAGCTTTCCGGCAGGAAAGATCCGCAAATTCTCCGCACGCTCGCGGCTGCTTACGCCACAAACGGACAGATCGCAACAGCGATCGAAACTGCACAAGACGCTTTGCGGCTGGCTTCTGCGCGAGGCGATAACGGGCTGGCCCAAGCGGCACAAAACGATATTCAGCGCTACCAAGCTGCGCTGAAGTAGTCTGCGGTCTTAGTTTTCCGGCGCGAACTCCGAAGCGGGCGACGTCGTCACCACGCGCGTCGGAACAAGCCGTAATGCGCTGCCGTGAGCTTCGTTTCCCGCAGCGGCGTCGGTTTCATGATACTCGGCGTCCTGATTCACTTGCCAGAGATCGTAGAGCCTCGTGTCGGCCAGAATATTCTCGACGCACAACATCGCGGTCATCATGGCGTGATCCTGATTGTTGTATTTGTGCATCCCGTTTCGGCCGACGAGGTGCAAATTTGGATAACGGCTTTCGAGTTCTTCACGAATCGTGTCCACGTGACACGCGTAATTGTCATCGTAAACCGGATACGCTTTTTTCTGGCGCACCACGCAGCCATCCATCACGTCACCATCTTTGGCCAGACCGATCTGAATGAGCTCGCGTTTGGCCAATTCGATCAACTCTTCATCCTTCGAATCCCAAAGGCCGTCGTGTTCGAAACAGAAATACTCCAGGCCGTAACAAGCTTTGTCCGGGTCGGGAACCATTTCCGGCGACCAGGAGCGAAAATTCTGAATGCGGCCGACTTTTACGCTCGGGTCGTGGATGTAAATCCAATTGTCATCGAAAACATTCCGCTCTTTCAAGATCAACATAACGGTGAGGAAGTCGCGATACCTGAGACTGTCCGCCGCCTGCTTTGCTCGCTCTGAAATCGCCGGGGATATTCCCCGCGCCAATTCGCGCATGGGCGCGGATGAAATCACGTGCTCAACTTCGAGTGTCTGCAAATTTCCTTGACGATCTTTGTAGCGAACGCTCCATGTCGATCTTGCTTGGTCGTAATCGCATCCTACGACTTTGCAGCCCATCTCAATCTCGCCGCCAAGCGCTTTCGTTTTTTCCGCGCACGCTTCCCACATCATGCCGGGACCTTTACGCGGATAACGAAACGAAGTGATCAGGGTCTTGATGACTTTGGTTCTATCCTTCGGTTGTCGCTGCGGAAAGAGCGCGTTCTTGATCGCGCTGCCGAGCGAAAGCCCTTTGATGCGTTGCGATGCCCAATCGGCCGAGATTTCTTTGCAGCTCATTCCCCAAACTTTTTCGGTGTAACTCTTGAAGAAGATGTTGAAGAGACGTTTGCCGAATTGATTGCTGACCCAATCTTCAAAATTGCGCGGGTTACGTACAGGAAATAGGCGCGCCTTGAAGGAAGAAAGAACGCAGAGGATCGATTGAAACACGCCCAGCTTCATCAGTGCTTCGAACGGTTTGAGCGGATAAGAGAAAAACTTTCCACCGTAGAAAATTCGCGAAGATCGCGGGCGTAGAAGCATGTCGTTCGGTAAAATTTCCGTCCAGAGATCCTCGACCGCTTTCGATTTAGAAAAGAATCGGTGACCGCCGATATCGAAATCAAAACCTTTGTAAGTGGCGGTGCGTGCAATTCCACCGACGTAAATCGGATCGGCCTCGAGGACGGTGACATCGACCTGGTTCTTCGAAAGAAGGTATGCGGCCGTCAATCCAGCCGGCCCGGCGCCAATGATTGCAACAGATGTCTTCATTTTCTTACGCCACCCAATTTCCTCGTGTGAAATTCCAGACGTACCATCCTTGCACGCTGAAACCGATCGCGCTGATGAGCGCCATCGTGCCTATCCCGAAGGCACGAACGAGCGTTGAAGGGACTCGCACGTTAGCCAAAAGCTGCAAAAGCGCCAGCACGACTAATGCGTGCGCACAGAAACTGTAACGCAGCATGCTTTCCATTCCGACACAGGCCACGCCGCTGACTGAAATGTAATAAATCGCGACCGCACAAAAGTAAATACCCGCGCGCGTCGCTATCGTGCTGCTTCGCCGAACCACCGGCAAAAGCTCAGCCAGCGCGATCCCGACGAAGAGTAGCGCGGTCACTGTCATCGACATTTGACTCATCTCGGTCGGGTCGTTCAACTCCGGCAGCAACCAGTGATAACTCGATGGTTTGAATACCGCGAAATAATCGGGAGTAATCGCCCAACCGGCCGACTGCGTGAGCATGTACATGTTCCAATGACCCCAACGAAGCTGGCAATAGACAAAAAACAAAACCGCTCCTGAAGTGGCTGCGACGGTCAGCGCAATGGCCGATCGGTATCGCTTCAACCATCCGCGCCAGTCACGCAATCCATTCCAGCCTTCGCGAAACATTTTCTCAACAATCGGGTACGCCGCGCAGATAACTCCGGCGATCCGCGTCGCCGACATCAGGATGCCGTGCAACGCCGCCCAGATCTTCGCGGATCGCCCCTCCGCGCCGCTCCAATAAACGAAGCCAACGATGCCCATGAGAAAAAGCGATTCGGAATAGCCGGCGATGAGGAAGAACGCAGCTGGGTGCGCGAAGATCGACATCGCGCCGAAAATTTGGAGCGTGGGAGAAAGATTCCAGCGTTCACAAAAAAGAAAGAAGTAACTCCAAAAGCCCCAGGCCGCCGCTTGGGAAGTGACAAGGAGCGCGGTCGACGTTTCCAAATTCAATCCACGACGAAGAAAAGCCGCGATTCCTGGATAAGCCGGAAAAAATGCGACGTTCGATACTTCCATCACTTTGTGATCGATCGGCGGGACAGTCGTAGCGTAACCGCGGTCCACGATGTTCATAAACCAATAACCGTCATGCTGAACGAGAGTGGCGTATCGATCCGAGAATGAGCCTTCCGGAGCGAGCAGCCAAACCGCGACAACGATTTGCGCCAAGGTCAAAACCAGCCCAGCCAGCAGTGACTTGAGCGGCGACGGCAACCTGATCATGGCGTCATGGATGGGAACTGCCGAGGAGATACCAAAGCCCTGTGGATTGCAAGAACTTGCGGAGTCTTGTGTGAGTGCAGTCTCAAATCCCATGTCAATTTGCGCTTGTTTCAGTGGCACAATTTGACGCGGCGTCCATGCGTTTATTCGGACGGATTTTGCGCGGCCGAAGATCGACAATTAACTTACGCGGCCGCTTTCTCGCTCGCGCCTACCAGCTTCGCGTAAAGTTGTTCGTAACGTTGCGCCGCCGTTTCCCACGAAAAATCGCGCGACATCGCGCGGCGCACTAACACCGTCCATAATTCCTGATTGCGGAAAACTTCACGTGCCCGCTTGATCGAATCCCAGAATGCTTCGGTCGAATACTCGTAGCAAAGAAAACCGTAACCGCGATCGACGGTCGGATCGTAATCCTCGATGATCTCGTGGATTCCGCCGGCCGCGCGCGCGACCGGAAGCGCTCCATATTTCAGATTGTACATCGCGCTCAATCCGGCAGGTTCGATGCGCGACGGGATCAAGCTGATATCCATGCCTGCTTCAATTAGGTGAGCAAGCCGCGCGTCGTAATTTCTTTGGTAAGCGAATTTCCCCGCAAACTTTCGGGCCGCGACCGCCAGCGCCGTTTCATAAGCGGGATCGCCTTCGCCGAGAATAATCAATCTGACATCATCCGACAGCAGGCGATCCAGGGCGGGCATCAAAATCTCAAATCCCTTTTCTTCGACCACGCGCGTGACCATTCCATAAACCGGCCCTTGCGGCGTCGGTGCAAGTTGCAGCTCCGCCAAAAGCGCATCGCGGCAAATCTGTTTCCCTTCGAGCGACTCGATATTGTAATTTGCCGGAAGGAGGCGATCGGTCTCGGGATTCCAGCGAGTGTAATCGGCGCCGTGCAGAATCCCGACAAGTTTGTGCGCGTTTTCGCGCAGAACGCCCTCGAGGCCGCAACCGCCTTCCGGCGTTAGTATTTCGCGTTTGTAGCTTTCACTGACGGTTGTGATTTTGTCAGCGAAAAGAATTCCGGCCTTGAGAAAATTCATCCGGCCGAAAAACTCGACGCCACGCAGGGTGAAAAATCGCTCGTGTAAGTTCGTTAGACTGAAATCGAGTCCCCAAAAGCTGCCTTGCTCAGCCAGGCGATGAATGGTCAGCACGGTGGAGAATGGCAAACGATGCCCATGCACGAATACCGGAACGAGCGCCGGCGGCCAATCGTGCAGATGAAGAATTTGCGGAGTTGGCGTTAAACGCCGCGCCAGTTCGACCGCCGCTTTGCTAAAAAAAATGAAACGCGCAGCGTTATCTTCGTACAGCTCGCCATGTTCGCCATAAATTCCGTCCCGATCGAAAAACTCATCGCATCGAACCAAGAATAACTGCACGCCGCTCGCGCTTCGTCCTTCCAGATACTCGGCGATGTAAGTCTTGTCGCCGACGCGTACATCGAGAGTCACCCCTGTGTCCCGTTCCTTGAACCTCGAGTCCTCCCGGATCGCGCGATAAAACGGTAATGCCACGCTAACCTCATGCCCGCGCGTCCGCAGCTCGCGTGGCAGCGCATCCAGCACGTCGACAATCGCGCCGGCGCGCGAAAGTGGCGGCCCTTCCGGGCTGACCATGAGAATCTTCATCGTAAGTTCAATGTTCGATGTTCGGCCTTTAATTTCAAAACCGCTTCAACCCTTCAACGCAAATTCGCGCTTCACCCAATCGAGCGCTTCCTCGCGATTGCGCAAACCCCCTTCAAGTTGGCGAGTCTCAACTGCTTCGAGAATCTCGCCGAACTTTGGGCCAGGCCGCAAACCGAGTGCAATGAGATCTTCTCCGCGCACGAGTGGTGGCGGAATAATCGGCTCGTTCGCGAATTCTTCACGTTTATCGAGGAGAAATTCGTAATTGTCCATCATGCGATGGCTGCTCGCGCAATCGACACGATGCAATTCCAGCTCCTCTTCAAAAGTCGGCCGCGCCATGAAACGCTTCAATTTCGCGACGCGCATGCACGGCACATCTTTGAAGACCATGTGTTGCCGAACCATCTCGCCTGCGGCGTCGATCTCGGCGCGCGAAAAACGCAATCGTTCCATGATTTGCTCGGTCATCTCCGCGCCGATGCGATCGTGCCCGTTGAAACGGATGCGGCCGGTTTCATCGACCGTCGCCGTGACCGGTTTGGCCACGTCGTGCAGGAGGACGCTGAAAACCAGCGGCACTGAAACTTTCTCGGGTAACAATTGGAGCATCAGTCGCGTGTGCCGGAAGACATCGCCCTCCGGATGAAATTGCTCCGGCTGCTCACAGCCTTTCATCGCTTCGATCTCTGGTAAAATCGCGCGGAACAAGCCGCTCTCATCGAGCAAATCCCATCCGCGCACGCGATTTGGCGAAAGAAAAATGCGCACCAGCTCTTCGCGAATGCGCTCGGCACTGATCTCTTTGATTGACCCTGCGTTCGCAACCAGCGCGTCCCACGTTTGATTGTCGATCTGGTAATCGAGAACGGTGGCGAAACGAATAGCGCGTAACATTCGCAGCCGGTCTTCGGCGAAACGTTGCGCCGGATCGCCGATCGCTCGCACTAATTTCGCTTCGAGATCGGCGCGGCCGCCGACAAAGTCGATCACTTCCCCCGCGATCGGATCGAAGAACATCCCGTTGATGGTGAAGTCGCGACGTTTCGCGTCTTCCTCCGGTGACGAGAAATGCACGGCGGTTGGCCGCCTTCCATCGATATACACATCGTCGGAACGAAAAGTTGCGACTTCGAATTGGAATTCGTTTTCCAGAACAACGATGACGCCAAAATGCGCACCGACTGCGTAAGTACGCGAAAATATTTTCTGCACATCTTCCGGCCGCGCATCGGCGGCGATGTCGATGTCTTTGGGCGTTTCACCTCGAACCAAATCACGCACCGAACCACCGGCGAAGTAGGCGACGTGCCCGCAGTCACGCAGACGCGTGACCAATTCGCGCGCAGTTCTTTCCATCGGTGAGAGGTTTTCCTTCGCGCCTTTCATCACAGCTACTGTAGCCGCTTCGCTCCGTGAAACACAATGCGAGTGCTATAGTCCCTTCGCTCTGTGGGGCGACCCGATTCTAACCACGGCGGCAGAGCGCCGGGGCTATAACGACGGCGCCGGGGCGACCGGTCTCTTATTTGATCGAAAGGAATGAATGATGAAACAGAGAACGGCGACGCAGATGCAGGAATCGGCCACGTTAAATGCCGGCCACGGATGCGCATAGGGAATGTGCAGATCGAAAAGGAGAAAATCGATTACGTGTCCGTAGAGCAACCGGTCGGTTAGATTTCCCAACACACCGGCAAGCAGCAGGCCAAGCGAAACGTCGCGCCACTTGTCGGGCGGAGTATTGCGACGAAGTAGAAGTATTACGACAAAGAGCAACGCCAGGATCGAGAGCATGACAAAAAAATTGTTGTTGTTCTTGAACGAACCAAAGGCGGCTCCGGTGTTAGTAATGTGAACGAGATCGAAAAAACCAGGAATGACCGCACGCGGTTGCTCCGGCTTGATATTCCAAAGAACACAAGTCTTCGTCACCAGATCCAGCAGATAAAGCGGCAGCGAAAGAAAAAGAATGTATTTCATGTCAATGTTGGCGTGCTGGCCACGCGCGTTATTACACATTCGCAGCGATCGCACAAATCCGGATGCTCTTTGCTCGCACCAACAGTCGGACGATGCCGCCAGCAGCGCGCGCATTTCTTGTAAGACGTTTTCGAAATTGAAGCGCTCGGTTCTTTTGCCTGCTCGATGGTCAAACCGCTCAGAATGAAAAATTCCTCCAGCTCCTCTTTGTCGATCTTCGCCGTAGCTTCGGAGTTCGACCCCAAAACAACCGCCGCTTCAAGCGCGTTGCCGATCAATTTTTCCTGACGGGCCTTCTCAATCGCCTGACCGATGACGCCGCGCAGCTTCAGCAACTCCGTAACCTGCTCGCTCGAATCGCGATGTCGATCTTGCGATTGCGGAAACTCCTGCGTGTGAATCGACGCGCCGGCGTTCGAATATCCCCACGCTTCCTCCGCGCTGAACGCGAGAACCGGCGCGAGCAACCGGCACAGCGCATCGAAGATTTCGTGCATGGCTGCTTGCGTCGCGCGGCGGCGCGCCGAATCGGGCGCGTCGCAATACATCCGGTCTTTGGTGATGTCGATGTAAAGACTGCTCAGATCGACCGCGCAGAATTGATTGAGCGTGTGATAAACTTTATGAAACTCAAACGCTTCATAAGCGGATCGGCAATCGACGATTGCGTTATCGAGCTGATGCAAAATCCAACGGTCGACTAATGTGAAGTCCGTTTTCTTACCTTCTTGCTGTCCTGGCTCGAAGTCGTGGAGATTTCCAAGCAAAATGCGCAGCGTGTTGCGAATGCGCCGATAAGTGTCTCCAAGTCGCGTGAACATTTCTTCCGAGAAAGGAACATCATCGACATAGTTGATGCTGCTCGCCCAAAGGCGAACGAGATCGGCGCCATGCTTGCCGACGAAGTGACCGGCGTCCATTGGCTTATCGTAACTGCTCGATTTTGAAATTTTCTTTCCGTCGACATCGACAACAAAACCGTGCGTGACGCAGGTTTTGTACGGCGCGCGGCCGTTGAGCGCGATGCTGGTCAACAAAGACGACTGAAACCAGCCGCGATGTTGATCAGTCGCTTCGAGATACATGTCCGATTGCTCGACGCCCATTCGTTTCTTCACGACGGCTTCGTGCGAAACGCCGCTGTCGATCCAGACATCGATCGTGTCGTTGCGATGCGTTGTGCCTTCCGGCAAACTCAATTCGCGCGCAAGATCGGCATCGTTCAGCTCGAACCAAAGATTCGAACCACGCTCGGCCACAAGATCGGCGAGCTTGCGAATGATTTTCGGATCGAGGATTACCTTGTCGTCCTTGGAATAAAAAACCGGAAGCGGCACACCCCAACTTCGCTGGCGCGAGATCACCCAATCGGGTCGTGATTCAACTGTCCCGGCAATGCGATTCTCGCCCCAGGCCGGAATCCATTTCACTTCGTTGTGAATGGCGTCGAGCGCTTTGCCGCGGAGGTCGTCGATGCGAATGAAGAATTGTTCGACCGCGCGAAAGATGATCGGCGTCTTTGAGCGCCAGCAGTACGGATACGAATGATGATACTTTTGTTCGGCGAGGAGCATGCCGCGCTCGCGCAACAGATTGACGATGTCGAGGTTGGCGTCGAAGACGTATTTGCCAACCAGATTTGGCAAACCGGCTTCCTCAGTGAAACGGCCGTGATCATCGACCGGCGACAAGATCGACAATCCATTCTTGCTGCCTAACGAATAGTCGTCCGCGCCGTGACCGGGCGCGATGTGGACGCAACCTGTGCCGCTGTCCATCGTGACAAAATCGGCGGCGAGCACAATCGAATCGCGATCGAGGAATGGATGACGCGCTTTTATCTTGTCGATCTTGCTGCCAGGAAATGATTGCAGTGGTTCGCCGGCTGGTTGGAATTTTGTGTTCGCGCAGAATAGCGGAATAAGTTTATCGGCGAGCAGTAACGTTTCGGAAGCGCCGTCACGCGAAAACTCCTGGACGATATAAAGTTCTTTTGGATGAACCGCGATGGCGAGGTTCGCGGGCAAAGTCCAAGGCGTGGTTGTCCAAATGGCGATGCTCGCTTTGCCAGCCAGTTCGCCACTGGTTATAGGAAACTTCACGTAAACCGCGGTGTCGTCCCGCTCCTGATATTCAACTTCGGCCTCGGCCAGCGCGGTCTGAGCGCCGGTGCTCCAGAAAACCGGTTTCTTCGATTGATAAACGAGATTCTTTTCAACGAAGACGGCGAAGGCGCGAAGAATCTCGGCTTCATATTTGGGATCCATGGTGAGATATGGATTTTCCCAGTCGCCGAAGACGCCGAGCCGTTTGAATTGCTCGCGTTGAAGATCGACATATTTGCGCGCGAAAGCTTCCGATTTCTTGCGCACTTCGAGCGGCGACAGATCGCGCGACTCTTTGACGACTTTGTACTCGATGGGCAAACCGTGGCAGTCCCAACCGGGAACATAAGGCGCGCGTTTGCCGAGCATGGTTTGCGATTTCACCACGAAATCTTTCAGAACCTTGTTGAGCGCGGTGCCCATGTGGACGTCGCCATTGGCGAACGGCGGTCCGTCGTGCAGAACAAACGATGGCCGATCCTGCCGTGACTTTTGGATTTGCTGGTAGAGACGCGTTTCGTTCCAGCGTTTGAGCATCTCTGGCTCACGTGCGGCCAGATTCGCCTTCATCGGAAAATCCGTGCGCGGAAGATTGAGCGTATTTTTATAATTCTGGCTCATCGCGGGGCGCGCGACGCTAGCATCCCACGTCCGACAAAGCAAAACAGCGGCCTAAGCGCGCCAAACATTACCAAACTGTAATCTTATTGGTAATCGAATAAAAACCCGCTTTGGGATAAACCCATCCGCACACATATTAGGATGCGAAGGCCATTCTAACTTCGGAAAACTGCTAGCGGCTAGAAGACTAACTCCATGCAAACAAATCCCACTCCCAAATCGGGCTTCATTAATCTCCGCAATCTTTTTGCGGTTCTGCTCTGTTCGGTTGGCGTTCTCCTGGCGACATTTAGTTTCGCGGACAAACCGAAGCAGGTTCCATTGCCAGCGTCTCGCATCAAACCCGACTCGGTTCCTCCCAATGGAACAATTTCGCCGGCGAGCCCAACGTTGACATACACGGGTGGACCTTTCGTGGCGCCTAATGTTACGGCACAAGCCGGAACGGTGAACTGTACCGTGCCGATGTCCTGCGACGATTTTGCTTTGACCGTCAACATGTCCCCGGGGCCTAATCCAGACCCGACCAAGCACGTTAAGATCAGCGTTGGCTGGCCAGTTTCGTCGGCCGATTTCGACGTTTACATTTTTCAAGGAACTACTGTGGTTGCCTCATCGGCTTCCTCGGCCGATCCCGAAGTGGTTGTTCTACCGGCGCTCTCGGCTTCTTATACGATTAGAGTTGTTCCTTTCGCGCCGGCCGGGCAGAGCTACACAGCGACGATCACTTTAGAAAATATTCCGCCGACTCCGCCACCGGGCACGGGCGCCGCACCAAGGTACCAAAACTATACTCCTAATCCGAGCAACCTCGCTGGGGCCGGATCCGCGGGCGAACCTTCGATCGGAATTGATTGGAATCCCAACGTGCCGGCTCTTAAGCACGACAAGGTCAACCTGGCTGGCGTCGCCTTCTTTACCGCGAACCTAAACGAGTTTCGAGTAAGCTTTGATGATTGCTCTTCGCCGGCCAAGAATCCAAACGCGCCCACTGGTGCGTTTAGTAATGCGCCTTTGTGGGAAGATGTGACGAACGCGACTGAGAGCGTGGAGACGCTCGATCCGATTGGCTATGTCGATCATCAGACCGGACGTGTCTTCCAGTCGCAACTAGCTGGCGCGACCAGCATCATGTCCTTCTCGGATGATGACGGCGGAACTTGGACGCAGTCGCAGGGATCCGGACAGCCAGCGGGCGTAGACCACGAGACCGTGGGCGGCGGACCTTATAACGAAGCGGCTATACCGCCCCCCGTTCATCCAACCTATCCGAATCAGGTTTATTACGCATCGCAAGACGTCGGAACGGCCTTCGCCGCGCGCAGCGATACTGGTGGTCAGACCTTCAATCCAGGCATACCCATGTGGAACTTGTCGCAGTGCGGCGGATTGCATGGACATGTTAAAGTCGGACCAGACGGAACTGTTTACGTTCCCAATAAGAGTTGCGGCTCAGGAACCGGTGTGGCCGTTTCTACTGACAACGGGTTAACCTGGACCGTTAAGCCCATTCCAGGTAGCGGTTCGGGTTCCACCGATCCCTCGATCGGGATTGGCGCAGACAATACTGTTTATCTCGGCTACGAAAATAACGACGGCCATCCTCATATCGCAGTCTCGACTAATCACGGCGACACTTGGCATGACGTAGATGTCAGCCAGGGGGTCATTGCGCATGCTGTTTTCCCGGAAGTTGTAGCTGGCGATGGCAATCGCGCCGCCTTCGGTTTCCTCGGCACTTCGACATCAACCGGAGACTGTTGTAGCGGCGGCGGTATCGGTACCTTCCGCGGCATCTGGTACTTTTACATCGCGACAACTTTTGATCGTGGGCAAACCTATACTTTGGTCAACGCTACTGGCCATGACCCTGTGCAAATTGGTTCGATCTGCACTGGCGGCACTACCTGCGGCGCCGACCGCAACCTGCTCGACTTTAATGATCTTCAAATAGACAAGGAAGGACGCGTGCTAGCTGCTTACGCGGATGGATGTGTCGCGCCAGATTGCAGCGAAGCGACGGCGAATAATCCGCCGGACCCTACTAACGGTTACACTGCATCGCGCAGCGCGTTATCCACGATCATTCGTCAATCCGGTGGTCCAAGATTGCTGGCTGCATTCGATCCGAATCCAGCGGAGCCGGTTGTTCCTGCGGCGCCGCGTCTCAATAGTGTTACTGGAGATGCCGGCAGCAGTGTCCACCTCGATTGGTCGGAGCCAGACAACGGAGGCTCTCCGCTCACAGGTTATAAGATTTACCGGCGCATAAGCTCCGGTTCGTATGGCGCGGCGCTCGCGACCGTGACGATCGGCTGCCCGACTTGTAAAACAACTTACGATGACGCGACCACCATTGCCGGTACGTCTTACTTTTACAAAGTGACCGCACTCAATGCGCAAGGTGAAAGCACCAACTGCAGTGAATTACCAATCGGCGTGGCGACACTTGCTTGCGCAAAGTGCTTGCTGCCTGGCTGTCAAATTCTCTCCGATCCAGCAGGAGACATTATCACTCCCACAGGACAAACTACGAATCCAGGATGGGACGTGCGGAGTCTCGCCATTGCCGAGCCCGCCGCTTTCGCGCCGGCCCAGTTAGTTTTCACACTTAAGATGGAAAGCCTCGCGACAGTGCCTCCTAGCACCGAATGGCCCAGCACGTTCACAGCTCCGAACAACGTTAACTACACGGTGCGGATGACTAACTCGCCAACGGACTACCCGGTGGGCTGCACCACAACCGCGTGCCTAACACACACGCCGATCTTTCAATATGGACCAACCGCCGGTCCTTTTGTTACAATCGACCCAACGGCAGCGGGCAATACTAACCCAAGTAATTTCACCGCTGACGGGACAATCACCATCGTAGTGCCAAGAAGTGGTATTGGTAATCCGCAGCCTGGACAAAGCATTTCGGGATTCCTAACGCGAATCGCGTTCAATGGAGGAGTTGCCACCGTGACACCGGACAACATGCCCGACAACCTGGCTCCTGCCGGCAGTTACACGCTTGTCGGGAACCTTCCTTGTAACACAGCGCCGGTTGCGGCGCTTAGCGCTAACCCGCTTTCCGGTGATGCTCCACTATTGGTTAACTTCGATGCGTCGGCTTCCACGGATCCAGATGCCGGTGACACGATCGCTTCCTTTACTTTTGATTTCGGCGATGGCTCAGCTCCTGTCACACAGTCAGGCGCAACGATCTCGCACACATATATTAGTAACGGTCATTATCATGCCACGGTCAGTGTTACCGACTCGCATGGTTTGGCCAGCAGTAACACAGCCGGCGTTGAGATCGAGGTAGAGGTACCGCTCGCCGACGTGGTTTCGAGAAAAGTCCACGGCAGCACTGATCCCACCCCCAGAGACATCGATTTAATGCCGGCGCCCGAGGGTACGGTCGGTATCGAATGCCGGAACAAAGGGGACAATGCCCATACGATGATCTTTACTTTCGATCGAAATCTAGTGACTACACCCGCGCCCACAGTCAGAGTTTCCCAAGGCACCGCTAACGTCGCCAGCAGCAATTTCGGGCCGGCCGCGAATCAATACACGGTGAATCTTTCCGGTGTCGCGGATGCGCAGCATCTTCAAGTCAGCCTGGATGGTTTGCATGACACCGCTGGCGCGATTCTCAACGACGTTCCTGGCCGTATGGATGTGCTCCTCGGTGACACCAACGGCGACGGCGTGGTTAACGCCGGCGACACGATCCAAGTGCGCAATCACTCCGGAGAAACGCTCGGCACCCCCAACTTTCGATATGACGTGAATGTCGATGGCCTGATCAATGCGGGCGACACAATTATTGTTCGCTCAAGATCTGGGGATTCTCTTCCGTAGCCGTTTGTGTTGAAACGATAGGACCGTATGAAAAAATACCTCTTGGCCGCCGCAAGCTATGACAGGCGAAACTAGCGGAAGTCGGCAACGTCCGGGATTCGCTTTTAGTCCTTCTCGAGCGGCACTGTGCTTTCCAGGCTCTTGAGCGTGTAGGTCATTACGAGTTGCGGGGTGCGTCCAGCCACAATTACAAGCATGTGCGGATTGCCATCCGCAGCGGGCAGCTCCCATTGATAATTGAAATTGTTGATCTTCGGGTCGCCAGCTTGTCGCGCTTTCTTCACATCTCCGATGTCGTTGTACGCAACCCGTTTGGCTTCCTTATCCTCGCGTGCCACCGCTGTCACGTAACGCAGCTTGTCTTCCTTGTCGAAACCAATGAGAAGATGCGAGAAGCTTTCGTGGCGGACCTGCCATACTTCCTGTCGATTTTCTTCATGGCGGATAACTGTTCCGATTTCTTGCAAGCGTTTGTGCGCCGCTTCCTTCGTCATATTAAGATGAACCCCCAGAATTTGACGCTGTAGCTGTTGTGCCGAAGCTTCGACCGCGCTCGCCGCCCATATGGAGAGCAACAAATTGATTAATATAAGTTTCTTCATTTCCTCCGACTTCTTAACATATCCCTTCGAGTATATCTCGTCTCTCTTCGGAGCAACTGACGATGCTCTACGGCCCTGCTAGAGCACACCAGACCGAACAAAGAGAAGCGCCAGTCTCAACGCGCAACCGGTAAAAGCGCGCCTCGCTTGACGCAATTTCATTGCATGGATAGCCTCATTCGCGGAAAGGAGCCGGGATGAAAGTCGAAATATCGATCGAATACTGCGTGGTTTGAAACTACACGCCGAAGGCCGTCAGTTTGGCGGCCAAAATCCTTGAACTAGGCGATCGCATTGCGTCGCTCACTCTCGTTCCTTCAGGCGGCGGCGCCTTCGAAATTCACGCCAATGGAAAACTCATCCATTCCAAACTCGACTCCGGCGATTGGCCGGATTTCGACGCCGTTGTTAGCGCAATTCGGAAAATCAAATAATCAATCGTCTCGTTCTTCTTCTATAGTTCAGCATTGGGCGTTCGACGTTAAGCGTTGGATGTTTTCTGTAGTCTGGAGAGTGAAGGGTGCCTGGTGGCCCTCGCGGTCTTCAAAACCGCCGTCGGCCGGCAACGGCCGGGATAGGTTCGATTCCTATCCTCTCCGCAAATTCAACCTCGGTCTCTGACGATTCGCGTGGCTCAAACTCCAAAGATCGCACTGACGTCGCTTTCATCCTGCGCCGGATGCGCCGCTAAATTAAGCCAGACGATTCTGCGACAAGTCCTGCGCGGCCTGCCGCAAACAAACGGCCGTAATGTTCTCGTCGGTTCCAGTACCGGCGATGACGCCGGCGTTTATCAGTTGGATCGACATCGTGCCCTTGTGCAAACCGTCGATTTCTTCACGCCAATTGTTGACGATCCATTTTCCTACGGCGCAATCGCCGCCACGAACGCCCTCTCCGATGTCTTCGCCATGGGCGGGCGTCCGCTCAGCGCGTTGAACATTGTCGGAATTCCTCAAGAGACTTTGTCGCCAAAGATTGTCGCAGCAATTTTGCGAGGCGGCCTCAGCAAAGCGACGGAGGTCGGTTGCGCGGTCATCGGTGGCCACACGATTCGCGCGCCCGAGCCCATCTACGGAATGGCTGTCACTGGAATTGTCGATCCGGCAAAAATGATGACCAATGCCAATGCGCGCGCCGGTGATTTGCTGGTCCTAACAAAACCACTGGGCACCGGCATCGCGACAACGGGGATTAAACGTGGACTGGCTTCGCGCAAACTAGAACGAAAAGTGATCGCGCTTATGTCCACGATCAATTCGGTCGGTGCCGAACTCGCGGAGCGCCGTTTGGTCCGCGCGGCCACGGACATCACCGGTTTTGGGTTGATGGGTCATTTGAGTTCGATGTGTCGAGCGAGTGGCGTTTCCACTGAGGTCGATCCGGGGAGTGTGCCGATGATTGATCAGGCAATTGCTGACCTTATCGCGCAGGATTGCGTGCCCGGAGGAACTGAGCAGAATTTGATTGCCGCGAACCGGGTCGTTGATTGGCGCGCGGCTACTCGTCCGCAAAAAATTCTTCTCACGGATGCTCAAACCAGTGGCGGGCTACTTCTTTGCGTTGCCGAATCCGCGCTTAACAAGGTCTTGCGACTCCTGAGAAAAGCGGGCACGCCATCCGCTGCCATCATTGGAAGAATCGTCCGGCGCCGCAAGGAACTGATATGCATGACAAAATAAAATCGCGTTCCCGCCGGCACATTCCCGCGGTCAACAAGGTGCTCGAGGCACTGGACGCGGTCGATCTTCCGCGACCGATCGTTGTGGCAATGGTTCGCCACGAACTTTCCGCTCTGCGCGAGTCGGACAAGATCTTCACCTTCGAAGATGTGTTCGAACGTGTCCTCCACGCGTTGGATCGACATGTTCGTTCACGGCTCCAACCGATCATCAACGGCACCGGCGTCATTTTGCACACGAATTTCGGGCGAGCCCCTCTCAGTCAGACCGCGCTTGAATCGATCGCGCAGATGTCGGCCAACTACAGCAATCTCGAATTCGATCTCGCCTCCGGTCAGCGAGGAAATCGCGCGGGATACTTGGAACATAATCTGGCCATTCTTTGCGGCGCCGAGTCCGCCACCGTCATTAACAATTGTGCGGCCGCGCTGGTTCTGATCGTAAGCCACTTCATCAAGACGAAATCCGAAGTGATTATTTCACGCGGCGAAATTGTGCAGATCGGCGGTGGATTTCGCATCGGTGAAATACTGGAATCGTCTGGCGCCAGGTTGCGCGAAGTCGGCGCGACCAACAAAACGACCGTGCGCGACTATGCCCAGGCCATCGGTCCACAGACCGCGCTCATCTTGAAAGTTCATCGCAGCAATTTCTTTATGGATGGTTTCGTCGCCTCGCCGTCCACCAGGGAAATCGCGCAGCTCGTCAAAAAGCGGCGAATTCCGTTCGTGGTCGATCTGGGCAGCGGTGCGATGGAGCCCACGGCTGAAGTCGCTCCTGCCGAATCCGAACCAACTCCGGAGGAAGAACTGAAGAGCGGGGCTGATCTCGTGTGCTTTAGCGGCGACAAATTATTCGGCGGCCCGCAAGCCGGAATCATCGCCGGAAAGAAACGGTTCGTCGCCGGGTTGAAGCGCGAACCTTTGTTCCGCGCGCTTCGTTGTGACAAATTGGGATTGGCCGCATTGCAGGCGACAGCCGATCTCCATCTTCGTGGCGCCCAATCAAAAATCCCCACGCTCGCGCTGTTACGAATCCCGAAGGATGAGCTGCGCGCCCGCGCTGCCGCCATGATCGAGCGTCTGCGCGGTTTGCCGGCGCAAATCAGCATCGGACGCGGTGTGGTGAAAGTGGGCGGCGGTACTTTGCCAAGATCGACCATCTCCTCTGTCGCCATCGACATTGTCCCGAGGGACTGCTCCGTAAATGAGTTCGCGGATCGAATGCGCGCGTTAACTCCGCCGGTCATTGGCTACATCGCAAACAAATCGTTCAAGCTGGATTTACGCACCATTTTTTCGTCGCAGGACGATTCGGTCGTTGATGCAATTCGCGCGGCCTGCACGGCAGCGTCCAGTCATTGATTTCGCACGCGTGACCACGCGAAATTTTATTGTTGCCACCGCCGGGCACGTCGACCACGGAAAGAGCGCGCTCGTTAAAGCGCTTGCGGGCACCGATCCCGATCGCTTGCCGGAGGAGAAGGCGCGCGGCATCACCATCGATCTTGGGTTTGCCGAACTGAGCGTTACCAACGCACGTAGCGAAGAGCTCCACGTTGGAATAGTTGATGTCCCGGGCCACGAAGATTTCGTAAAAAACATGGTTGCCGGCGTCGGCTCGATTGACCTGGCCTTGCTCGTCGTCGCCGCGGACGACGGCTGGATGCCGCAGACCGAAGAGCATCTTCAGATCCTCACCTACCTGAATGTTGAACACGCGATCATCGTGTTGACGAAATCCGATCTTGCCGACGCAACGAGAACCGCCGCCAATGTGCGAGAACAACTGGCGGCCACGCCATTTGAGAATGCGCCGATTGTCGAAACATCGGTTGCGACCGGCATTGGAATTGAAAAGCTGAAACAAGTCCTCTCATACGAACTCTCGTCGCTCGCTGCGTCACGCGATCTAGGAAAACCGAGGCTATTTGTCGATCGGGCATTTTCGTTGCATGGCGTTGGCACGGTTGTCACCGGAACGCTTGTCGGAGGAAAATTGGCGCGCGGTCAAAACGTGATCGTGCAGCCGCGAAACATTTACGCGCGCATCCGCTCAATCCAAAGTCACAACCGCGAGCAGCAGGAAGTTGAGGCTGGAATGCGCGTTGCCCTGAACCTGCCCGACATAACTGTCCACAAAGAAACCAGCGGCGTTGCGCGGGGCGACGTAGTCACAGTTCCCGCGATCGGCGAGCCGGTGAATACGATCGACGTGTTGCTTACAAGGTCGGCGCGATTAACGACAATTTCGCACTCGCTCAGAAATGGCGCCGAAATCTATCTGCACCACGGTGCCTCCCGCGTCGCGGCGCGCGTTGCACTTGCTGATGGAGGAAATTTAAAATCAGGGGACACCGCGCTCGCGCAATTGCGGCTGGACTCACCGATCCTCGCGTTTGTCGGCGACCGTTTCGTTCTGCGCGACTCATCCGAGCGTCGGACGCTGGCCGGCGGTGTAGTGCTCGATGTTGCGGCGGGTCGCAATAAATTCCGCGAATCAAAGCAACGCGACTTCCTGGTGGCTCGCGCCAAATCGCCGAACGACGCGACGATAGCGATACAAAGCGAACTCCGGCGCGACGGCGCAAGAGAACAAGTCGATCTTCTCATCAAATCCAATTTCAGCGCTTCCGACATCGAGGCGGCAATCGAACAATTGGTTGCAACGAAGGAGATCGTGATGCGTGGCGACATCGTCGCAGACGTAAGTTTCTGGGCGGAACTCCATCAACGCGCCATCAACGCAATCGAAGCCAAACACAAGGAACATCCGCAGCTGACGGGTCTCGATCTTGCGGAGCTCCGTGCCCAACTCAGCAGCATTTCGCCAAAAATCTTCGACGCTTTGATTATCGATCTTACCGAGAATGGTTACGCGAGGATCGACAACTACATCCAAAATGCCGTGCATCAGTCTGGGCTTCCGCCCAATCTCGCCGACGCAGCGAAAACGATTCTCCATTTAGTTTCGGAGAAACCGTTCGACCCGCCCGCTCGCAAACGAATTGCGATTGATGAGCAAAGACGTCAGGCGCTCAAGTTCCTGATCGAACAAGGCGAAGTAATCGAAGCCGGCCCCGACCTCATTTTGTCGCGAGAAGCTTTTGCGCAGATGGAAGTGGCTACGAGAACGTTTATTTCTAAGAATGGCCCGGCTACTGTGAGCGAGCTTCGCCAGGCGCTGCAAACGTCGCGCCGAACCATTGTCCCGTTTCTCGAGCATCTCGACCAGAAACGGATTACGCGACGCACGGACGACCGGCGGACATTGTTCGATGAAATTGTCACCCCCGCCCGCACCGAGCTAGATTAGTTGATGGTTCGACAACGCGCCCCCGATTTGCCGAAGAACGAAAGGCGCGTCAGTCTTTACATGGGCGCTTCCTTCGCGGGCGCTTGGGAGAACGTCCTGCTGCCGTGGTTCGAATCCATCTCCCAATCGCCTCCAACTCAAGCGCCAGACGCGGTCGTAACGCCATTCCGCAGCCAGGCTTATCTCCTGCGCAGCAAACTTCTCGCGCGTGGAATTTCCCTGCTCGGCCTGAAGTTCCTTTCGCCCGCGCAGTTGCGCGAAACATTATTGCGCGGCGGCAGTCACAGTATTCCTTTGCGCGAACATCTTCGCCTTTTGCTGGCGATTGCCGCGGAAGGAATCGCTTCGCGAAAAAATGAAACTACGATTGGCTCACAGAAATCTCTCATCGCAAAATCGGTCGCGCGTGATCCTGATCATTTTCTGCGCGCGATCGATCAACTAAACAGCGCCGGTTGGAACCTGGATGAGATGGGCGAGCCCGCCTTGCGCGAGGTTGCGAAAGCTTTCGAGAAACTTGCTCACGACTGCGGATTTGAGTTTGTACACGAAGCTGACCGCGGCGCGCTTGTCAAAGCAGCGGACTCGCCGCCAATCTTTAACGATTTGCTTGTGACCGGATTTGATGGCGCGCATTGGCCGCTTTGGCCGCTTCTGCGGACCGCGGTAACTTCTTCTTCGCAGGCCCTCATCGTCCTGAACGATCCGCGAGACGAAGCCCGTGACCTCGATGAAACGTGGGTCGGCACATGGGAGGAAACTTTCGGTCCCGCCCAGCCGATCGACGAAGCAGAAAAACAATCTGTCTCCCTTTTGCATGACCTGAACCGATTGCCGGAAAGCGATTCTGAAAAAATTCATTTTCTTGTCGGACGCGACACGGCGGAGCAAGCAAAGGCCGTCGTCGCGCTGACGGCAAACTTCCTCCAGGACAAGGACTGCGAACGCATCGGCATTCTATTTCCCCGAGCTGGCGCGCTCGCGCGTCTCGTGGCGAGATTTCTTGAGTCAACAGCGATCGCACACAACGACGGGATCGCGCATTTGAGTCCGAGCGTTTTCGATGATGATGCCTGGCGGGCGTGGTTGGAACTGCAACAAGATCCCCGGCTAAAATTTCTTCTCAGATTTCTGCGCGCGACCACGGCCGAGATTTTTGAGGAGCTGTCGATCCTGGAAGTAGAAGAGTCTTTGCGCAGCGCTTACGCCGATGTGTTGATCGATAACATCGGTATCCTTCGAGAATATTGTTCACAACAAGCCGGCTCCGAACGCCATGCCGCGCTCGTCCGCGGTCTCGCGAAGATTCAGTTTCTCCCCGCCGCGGCAACTCTGGCGGAATTCCTCGCTCAGACGCGCAAAATTTTTGCCAAACTCGATTGGAAGCAGCATTGGAGCGAGATCGAGCGATTGAGCCGAACCTGGGCTGAACGCGTCCGGGGACCTTTATCAAAGAACCTTTACCTGCGCTGGCTGCGCGAAATTCTTGGCGCGCCATCGCTCCACCGCGATGACAATGGCGGGCATCCGTACAGCCGCGTCCACTTGCTTCCGTACGGGGAAGCGGAAGGTCAAACATGGTCGCATCTCATTTTCGCCGGCTTAAATGAGGAAGCTTGGCCGGCGCTGGACGATGAGCTGGGCTTCGTCCGCGACCAGGAGATCGACGAATTCAACCGGCGAAACAGAATTTTAAATCAGCGCGCCGTCCAACGCGGCCGCCAAGGCGAAGGACAATGGAGCGTGCGCGGAGACAAGACGCTGTTGATGGGACCAACGGAGCGCCGCCAAATTCGTCGGAGACAACTCAGTAACCTGGTGGAATCGGCCACGCACGGCGTCGGCGTAACGGCGAATCTTTATTCGGAATCGTTTCCCAGCCGCATCGCCAACCCGAGCGAGTTATTTTCGCGTCTGTATTTTTCGGCCCGGGGCCGGGGCGTGTCGCAGACGACGCTGCATGCGCTCGAAACAAGAACCCGGGAATGGTTGAAAGATTGGTCGCCCGTGGACGCCCAGAAGATCGACTCTGTCAGTTTGGGGCGAACGCGATATGCCTACGACGCCCGCCGTCAGCTGCGCGCCGCCCGTGAGTATGAATTTGCTCTGCGCAATCCCCCGGATAGTCCGGTCGCTTTGCGAGTGACCGACTGGGAGCAGGCCCTGAAATGGCCGGCCCTGGCTTGGATGAAGATCTTTCTCGACGTCGAAGCCGACATCGAAGACGGAAATGCATGGGCAATTGCAACCGGACAATGGGTCCACCGCTGGCTGGCGCGCGGGGCGGGGAATTCCGACGACAACGAGTTCGTGGAAATTCCGAGTGCGGAGGAGATTCGATCGCGAATCCTGGAGACTGCGCGCAAATTTCGCGCGCGTGTGCAAGCGCTGTGCGAAGCCTGCGCGCAGCCATTGCCGGACTGGTGGAGCTCTGGCTGGAGCAACGCTCTTTACGTTGCGGACTGCCTCGCCGGAAAACTGTCCGGCTTGTCGGATTGGTCGCACATGGCATCGGAATGGAGGCTGGCCTCGCCCACCGTCATTCCACTGGACGCGAACGAAACGCTGCGCGTGCGCGGGCGCGTGGATTTAATTCTTGGGCGCGGCGAACGCGCCGATGCAGGCGTTGGCTTCTCCGACTTGTGGATCGTCGATTACAAAACGGGGCGGCAACGCGATTTCAATTTGCGCGAGCTAAGAAAGAATCAGTCGCCAGAAGAGAAGTTCCGCAAACAACTTATCGATGGGCGAGGCGTGCAGCTCGCCTTGTATGCGCTGGCGGCGCACGCTCTCGGCGCCGCGAATGCACGGCTCACGTTGCTCACGCCGGTTGGCGAACTGGAGCCGCAGTTTCATCTCGGCGACGCGCTGGCGCAGAAAGAATTCTGGCACGAACTGCACCGCATGCAGGAAACCGGCGTATTTGGAATGCTGGGCAAGCTGCACAATGACTTTGGCATTGCCCGCGCCTACCCGATGGCCACGCTCGCAGTCGATCCCGATCTCTTGCTGGAAAAGTGGGCGATAACCCATCCGGCTCTCGCCAGCGAAACGGAGGAGATCGAACGTGAGTGACACCGCGGACCAGAAAGCGCGCGAGCGTTTCGCGAGCGAATTGGATCGAAATTTTTCGGTGATCGCATCGGCCGGCTCGGGAAAAACTCGTGCCATCACCGATCGCATTGTTGAGATAGCGGGCAGCTCCCACGCGCTCGAGTGGTTGCCGCAGTTGGTCGTCGTTACTTACACGAACCGCGCCGCGGATGAAATGCAGCAGCGCACGCGGCAACAAATTCTTGAAGCCGGCTTTCCACTGGAAGTCGTTGAAGCATTTAATCGCGCTTTTTTTGGCACGATTCACAGCTTCTGCGTAAAACTGCTCGCTGGGCATGGGCATCATCTCGGCCTGCCCGCGAATCTGGAACTGATCACGGACGATGACGATCTGTGGAATCAATTTGTGCAGCAGCAAACGACCATCGGCCGTTCCTTGAGCGCAGAGAATCGCCGTGTCCTGCTTCGCCATGTCCAGGCCCGCCAATTGATGGAGCTTGCCCGGAAATGTGAGGTCGATCTTAGTGCGACGGAACCGGACGCGCCGTATCCCGACACGAGCTTCGAGGAAGTTTACTCCGCTGTCGGAAAAGGTCAGACCACGCGCACGATTCCAAAGGCAAAGGCAGAACTGAAGCGTTGGGAACAACGTTGGCGCGAAACGGGCGAGTTCGTTCCATGGCCGCCCTGCGCAAGCTCGGCCAAAGATTTTGTTCGCCGCTGGCGCGATGCTTTCCATCCGTTGCGCGACTGGGTGAACGCTTGCGCGCTTTGCGTTGCGGCCGAAATGCAGCGCGCTTACCGCGATTTCCGCCTCGAACGCGGCGTTGTTAAGTATGCCGACCAGGTCGATTTGGCGGCGGAGTTGATGCGTCAGCCAAATGTGGCGAGTCGAATCCGCGAGAAAAATTATCGAGTGATTCTGGACGAAGCGCAGGACAGCGATCCGCAGCAATTCCTGGTGCTCCTGGAAATCGTGCGCCCGCCAGAAGCGGCAGGAATTTGGCGGGACAATCATCAACTACCACCGCGACCAGGGCATTTCTGCATGGTCGGCGATTTTCAGCAATCGATCTATCGCGACCCGGCCGATCTCGCTCGCTACCGGGAACTGCACAAATCGCTGATCCAGGACAGGGCAGCGGAGGAGCTTAAATTCTCGGTCACGTTTCGGCTGGATCAGGCCCAGCTCGATTTCGTGAACGAGACTTTTCCCGCAATTCTGAACAATTGCGACGGTCAGGTTCCATTCGTAGAGCTCAATTCCCGACCCGATATTCTGCCCGGCCAGATTGTTCGATTGGATCTCGGCAGCGAAGTTGAGTTAGCGAAATCTGAGTCGCAGCGCGCCGTGCTCGAAGCGCGCGAGTTAGCCGAATGGTTGCGAGACAGCGGCTTGAAGAATTTGCGAGCAGGATCGTGGCGACAGGTCGCGATCTTGTGTCCTCGCAAAGCATGGCTGCGGCCTTTGCGCGATGCGCTGCTTGCTGTCGGTCTTCCGGCGGAGTTGCAATCGGAATCCGATCGTGAAGCCGAGAATCCGGCCTACGCCTGGCTGACGGCGCTCCTTGTAATCATGGTCGATCCGAACGCGAACTACGAAGTCGTAGGCGTGCTACGCGAAATCTTTGGTCTCTCCGACGATGAGCTGGCGCGCTTTGCGCAAACTGACGGCACGTGTTTCCAAATCGCAGAACGGGCAAGCGGCCGCGGAACCGTGCCGGACACACTGAATCTTCTCGCCCGTATCCGCGCAACCACCGCTCAGCAACCTTTGTTTAGCGCGGTCCAGGAAATCGCGCGCATGACGCAATTGCGCGAACGCCTGCGATCGCTTCCAGCGAGCGAATTTGGCGATCTGCCGGCGGAACTAGACAAATTGCTCAGCGCAGCCGCAGCGTCGGAGGCACGCGCACTTTCGCTATCGGATTTTGCGCGAAATCTACAGACGCGTTACAACGCCATACGCGAGACACATCCTTCGCCCGCGGATGCAATTCAACTCATCACCGCGCACAAGGCCAAGGGCTCGGAATGGCAGGCCGTGATCGTGCCGTTTCTCACTCGCAAAGTCTGGGGCGCATCACTGAGATATCCGCGTCTGATCAAAACGCTCGAGGGAGATCGTCCCCAGATCGTTTTCGATCGAACCGATTTCACGGAGTTCGACGAGCATTTGAAGCAATCCGAGCGCCAGGAAATGGAGCGCCTTCTTTATGTCGCATTGACACGAACGAAGCACACGCTCGTTCTTGCTTTTGATCGTCAGTTCTTTCCCAATTCGAAAGGACAGATTTCGACCGACTCGCAAATCAAATGGCTGCGCGCCGATACCGGTGAATCCAGTCACCAAAGTTTTGCATCTTTATCCACCGAGATAAGCGAGTGCACCGAAACAGCGACACGACAGCGGATGATTCAACCGGTGGAAATTCACGAACGCCTTGGAAGCCGCGAAACCGGTTGGATCGACAAAGCCCGTCAGAGCGCAGCCAGATTCGTTCGCACAGTGAGTCCGAGCAAGTTCACGGCAGAGAACGAACCGAGCCCTGTGGCCAGTGACGATGTCTGGATTGAGATCGAGCCGGAGCTGCGTCCACCACGGATCGACAATCCGGCGACACGTTACGGCGTTTGGTGGCACGAGTTCGTTCAGCGAATCCCGTGGCTTATGGACGCGGCAACATGGGACGAAGTTTTCGAAGCGAATCATGCAAGCTCGCCCGAGATGGCGCGTTCGGCGCGAGAATGGCGATTGTTGCGTGAGCGCATCAGCGGGCTTTCAGATTTCGCTTCAGGCTGGGAGAATCGCGCTCCCGTTGTGCGCGCGGAAATGCCTTTCTTTTGGAAAATGGCAGACGACCGATGCCTGGAAGGAATTATCGATCTCGCCTTTTTCGATCCCGTCGCGGGCGAGTGGCTGATCGTGGATTGGAAAACAAACCGCGTCGCGCGCGACAAGATCGAAACGTTGCGCACGAAATATCGGCCGCAACTCGCGGCTTATTGCAAAGTGATCGGCGAAAGAACCGGTCATGAAGTGACCGCCGCCATTTACTCAACGGCCAATGCAGAGTTGGTTCGCTATGAACCGGACGAGTTGACCCGCGAATGGGCGAGGCTGCAAAGCTTGCCGGCGGATAAACTGTTCGCGGAACTCAGCAATGCTTAACTGTTGCGCCAAAACGCTAGCAGGCGCGCACGCCGCGGATGAATTCTTCCACGGAACGGTACGCTTCGTCGTCGGTCATTTGCACGGGAGGATGCTTGGAAAAATAAGCGGACGCGGAATGAAGGACGCCACCGATGCCGCGATCGAGTCCGAGTTTGCAGCATCGGATCGAGTCGATCGCAATTCCGGCGGAGTTTGGGGAATCTTCCACGGAGAGTTTCAAGTCGAGCTCCATCGGGACGTCGCCAAAGAGTCGGCCCTCGACGCGGATAAAACAGATTTTGTTGTCCAGTTGCCACGGGACGTAATCGCTCGGCCCGATGTGGATATTTTCATCGTCGAGACGCTCGCCCATGACCGCTTGCACGGCTTCAGTCTTGGAGGTTTTCTTCGAAGCAAGCCGATCGCGATTGAGCATGTTGAGAAAATCGGTGTTTCCGCCGGTGTTTAACTGATAAGTCCGCACCACCTTGACCCCGCGCTTACGGAAAAGATCGATAATGGTGCGGTGCAAAACGGTCGCGCCCATTTGCGCTTTGATATCGTCGCCGATAATTGGCAGTTTCTTGTCGGCAAAACGCTTTGCCCAAACCGGATCGCTGGCAATGAAAACAGGAATGTTGTTTACAAAACCTAATTCGGCCTCGAGCGCACAACTGGCGTAGAAACGGGTAGCTTCTTCGGAGCCGACCGGCAGATAGTTGACCATAATCTCAGCAGACGAGTTTTTCAGCTCAGTAATGATTTGTTCGCGAGTCGATTCCTTTTCCAGCGGCAGGAACGTGCGAAGAGGATCCTGTTCGCGCATGTGCGGAGCATAGCTATCGAAAACGCACCCCATTTTCACGATTGCGCCGGTGAGATTGATCTTCTCACAAAAGACCTTGGTGCAGTTCGGCGGGGAAAAGATGGCCTTGCTTACATCAAGTCCGACTTTACGGCGGTCGATGTCGAAGGCGGCGACCACCTCGATATCCTCGGGCTGGTAGGAGCCGATCTGGCGATGCATCAGTCCAACGGTCCTGCCATTACCGGAGCCTCCGCGATAAAAATTAATCCCCTGGATAAGGGAACTGGCGCAATTGCCCACTCCAACGATTGCAATTCGGATTTTTCTCATGCCTAGTAATGACAGCCTAGCTAAAGCCCCTCTGCCGGGGCAAGAGGCAAGTTATAGATATCTATCTTTAAACAAAGCGGGCAGTGGAGCTTGTTCCAGCCCCCGCGTCAAGCATCTTTGCCACATAAATCGCCTTATTGCCACGAAAACGGGGCTTCTAAAGAAGGGGATTTTTATTGAAAAAATAGGGCTACGCGAACAGATAGACAGGATGCGTCTGGAGTTTTGGGCCGTTTTGTCGTTGGCGGGCTTGTTTCTTCCCGCACCAATGGAAGCGGAAGCACCTAGCTATGGCATCGAAGAGGCGGTGCAATTAGCCCAAGCCCAAAATCCCGAGGTGGTGATCGCACGCAAGAAAATCCAGGCCGCGCGCGGGGGGCTGATCGAAGCGCGGTCGGGCTATCTTCCATCGGTAGTTTCCACCGGGCTGCTGCGCGAACGGGAGCACCAAGCTGAATCGCGCCTGCGCAACGACGATTACAATACCTCTGTTCGCGTCCTCCAAAATATTTACACTGGCGGAGCGGTAAGCAGCCAGATGGCGATCGCGCAACTGAATCTCGAAAAGCAGGAATACGAATATCAGGCGGTGACCAATCGCGTGGCCATGGACGTGCGGATCGCTTTTAACGAGCTGTTGTTGAATCGCGCCAAGATTCGCGTGCGCGAACAATCGGTCGGCGTTCTGCAGGAAGAACTGAAAACACAACAGGAACGATTAACCGCGGGCATCGTGGGAACGCTGAATGTGAGCCGCGCGGAAGTGGCTTTGGCCAACGAGCAACCGGAACTGATCGACGCCCAAACGCAATTGCAGAATTCTTACCTGCGCTTAAGCGAGTTATTCGGAATGGATCTCAAATCAAAATCGGCAAATGCGCAATTCGAAGTGACCGGTCAGTTGCAATATCAGCCACGGCACCCCGATTTGAACGAATGCCTGGCGCGGGCGGATTCCGATCGGCCGGAAATCAAAGCGCGACAGAAAGACATCGACATCGAAGATCGGCAAGAACAACTCGACCGAAGCGCGTCTCGTCCGTGGGTGGAAGTATTTTCCGGATACGAAGTTTATAGTGAACGGGATCCAGAGGTCGGTCACGAATTCAATAACGGCTATGTCGTCGGCATCAATGCCAAATGGCACATCTTCGATGGATTCGCGACTCGGGGACGATTGGAAGCGACGCGCGCGCGACGCGCGGCTGCGGTGCAAACCCTGGAAGCGACACGGCGTTCGATCGCCTCGGAAGTGCGCGGCGCCATTCTTGATCTCGAGCAAGCCGACCATGTGCTCGAATCGGAAACAAAAAACGTCCAGACCGCGGACGAATCTCTTGAAATCGCAAAAGGAAATCTCGGCGCCGGCCTGGGAACTCAACTCGATGTTTTGCAGGCGGCAACCGATGTCACACGCACTCGGACAACACGGCTGAGCGCGATTTATTTGCACAACGCGGCCGTCGCCAAACTGGCTCGTGCCTGCGCCACGAATCCCGATGGGCTCGAATTCAAACCAAAGATCAGCCAGCAATCCAACGATCGGCGCGGCAGGCAAGTTGCCGATGTTGTGCAACCTCCGGCAAAACTGACGCAACGATGAAACGATTGTTTCTCCCGGCCGCCTTTCTTTGTTGTCTGATCGCTTCTTTGGCGACGAGGACCTTCGGACTTACCCTGGAGGCCGCGCTTCAAACGACCATTGAAAAAAATCCGGAGATTCAAAGGGCAAAATGCGGCCTTGAACAAGCCGCCGGCCAACGCTTGATATTCCGGGCGGTCGGACTGCCCGACGCAGTTATCGGAATTGTCGCCGGCGTTCAAGGCGGCCATCGCGCGGGTGAAAAATCGATCCAAGCATTCGGTTTTGGATATGGCAACTTTTTGCAACCGCTCTTTAACGCAGCAGTTCCCGCTTCCTTCCGTCGCGGCGATGTGGAGTTGTTGATCGCGCAACAGCGGCTCAACGTCGAAGTGGCGCAGCAATTGCACGCCGCCCGAATCGATTTTTACAGCGCGCTTTACAATCGCTCATTGCGTTCATTGCGCGAAGAGCAAAGGAGCCGGCTGGAAGAAAATGTAGTGAGCCAAAAAGCTCGATACGAAGCGGGACTGGTCGATCGCGGCGCATTCACCGGCGTGGAAGTAGAAACGCGAAACCAGGATCCTCGAGTCGAGTCGGCGCAACGCGCGTATGGAGATGCTATTTTGAAGCTGGCTGAGGAGATGGGAAGCGATCTCGATGCTGGCGCAACTTTGCCCAACCCAGGAGGGGAATTGGTTTTCGCGCCGATAGATGTCGATCTTGACGCTGGGACAACGGCGGCATTGGAGCGCCGGGCCGACCTCAAACTCGCTCGCCTCGTCGTGCGCGCGGCGAACGAAGACCAGCGAATTATCGAGGCGGGATATTATCCAGCCATCAACGCGACGATCTCCGGCGAATTGCTTCCCGTCTCGGGAACTCGCCGCACAACGGAAAATTCAGACCGGCGTACCGACGACATCGCCTCTTCCGAAATCCGCGCCGGGGGCGCTTATACGTGGCACGTGATCGACAACGGCAAAGTCTACGGCGCGGTCATGAAACAGCGCGAGGCACGTGAAATCAACGAGGTGGAGTTGCGGAAACTCGAAGCGGATGTGCCGCGCGAGCTTTCGCGGATTCAGAACAACTTGAAGGCGATTGCGACAAAACAGAGCGCGCTCAAGGAAGCCACTGCCGCCGCCGAGCAGAACGCCACCATCGTCCAGCAAAATCTTGCCAGCGGCGTGGCATCGCAGTTCGAGTTTCGACAAGTTGAAAGCACTCTCCTCGAAACAAAAAGTGCTCTCGTCACTCTCGCCTATCAACAAAAAGTGGCGTTGGCGGAATGGGACCGTGCGCTGGGACGCTATTTTCAATTTTCAGACGACAGCGCGCAAAACGTGCATTAGTTGCAGCCGTTGAAGTTTCTGCGATCGAAGAATCTGATCTGGGTGGTCGCGCCGCTCGTGGTGGTGGTGGCGATTGTTTGGTATTTGCTTTTGCCAGTCGCAGAAGTGGCAATCGTCCAGCGCGGCACCGCTTTCGCCGCAGTCTATGGAACGGTGCGCATCGAGCCGACAGAAGTGGTGCCGGTTCGCGCACAGAATGCCGGATTTATCCGGCTGGCCGATCCTTTCTCGGCTGGCCGTGGCGCCATTGGCAAAACTGTCGAGAAAGGCCAATTACTTGCGACAATTGCCGACGAAACGACCGCCCGCCAATTGAAACAAGCTCGCGCAGACCTGGCGGCCGCGACCGAGCGAGCTGCGCTCCCGTTGCCCTCGGCGGAGTTACTCAAAACCGCGGAGGACAATTTACAGCGACTCGAAAAACTCGCAGCCTTAAGCAACGTGCCGGCCGTTGAATACGAAAAAGCGAAAAACGAAGCGAGCCGGTTGCGCGGCGCGGTCGAGAACGAACGGATCGAGCGCGACCGCAATCTCGGAACATTGGAAGACGCGTGCAAGAAACTCGAAGCGCAAATGAAGAATTCCGAGATCCGCGCGCCGATGGACGGAATTCTCAGCAATATTCAAGCGATCGATGGCGAACTGGTGGCGGAGGGCAATCAACTTTTTACCGTCTCGGCGCGCAAGAATTATGTCCGGGGCGAGGTAAACGAAGAAGACGTCGGCGAAGTAAAACCGGGGATGAAGGCGATTCTGCAATTGTATGCGTATCGCACCCAGCAATTCACCGCTCGCGTTTCCGCTGTTCAACCCGCGGCCGATCCGGAAACGCAGCGCTACACCATCGTGCTCGACCTGGAGAACCCGCCCGACAATTTGATGGCGGGCATGACCGGCGAGATGAACATCATTACCGGCACGCACGAAGATGTTCTTCTCGTTCCGACGCGCGCGATACTTGTCGATCAGGCGTGGATTGTAAAAGGCGGCGCCGTGCAACGGCGAACGGTGAAAATTGGATTTCGCACGCTCGATTTCGCGGAAGCAATAAGCGGCATCTCCCTGAGTGATAGGGTGGTGGTGACGGATCAGGACAAGTTGCGACCTGGGCAAATCGTGCGGCAACGCCGGCTCAACATCGTCGCCGGAAACATTAAGTGACTCCGCCGCTTTACATCGCGCTGCGCTTTCTCGTGCATCGCAAGCGCGCCTTGTTGCTAAGCCTTGCCGGCGTCGTTTTTGGCGTGGCCATTTTCATCGGCACGCAGGCGCAAACCGAAGGATTCGCCCAGTATTTCATCGACTCGACTCTGGGAAGCAATGGCGCGCTGATTGTTCGTTCCCGTTTTCGTCCTAAGTCGACCATGCTTATCCCGCCGAAAAACTCCAAGACACAGGCCTCACATCGCAGTTATTTCGAGGGGATAGACGACGCCAGCGCGATCATGCGCGTAAGCCGGCAATTCTCGAACGTCGTTTCCTGTTCGCCAGTGCTGCGCGGAACGCTTAGCGCACGCGCGGGCTTTGAAAATGCGACTGTCGATCTTTACGGAATCGATCCGGCGCTGCACTTGCAGACGACCGATCTGGCGCATCAAATTGTTGATGGCAGTTTCGACGATTTTCGAAACAACCCGAACTCTGTAATTATCGGGTCCCGCCTGGCGGACGTTCTGAATGTGGAGCCGGGCGATACCGTTCAGTTGCTGCCTCCAGGTGGAGAGTACCGGCGCTTAATAGTGGCGGCCATTGCTCGCAGTGGGATAGGTCCTATCGACGCCACCCGTGTTTATTCACATGCCCGTGTCGCTCAGACGCTTTTACACAAGCCTTACACGGCCTCAATGATCATTTACAAACTGCGGGATCCGCATAGTGCGCCGGCTTTAGCACAGCATTTTGAAACGCTTTTCCAGCACGAAACACAAAGTTGGCAAGATCGCGAAGAAAGCACGCTTCAACTTTTTCTGACCCTGCGGATGTCCGCCGCAATTACGGTCTCGTTGATAATACTGTTGGCCGGATTCGGCATTTTCAACGTGCTGACCATGACGGTGCTTTCGAAAGTTAAAGAAATCGCAATTCTTCGCTCAATGGGATACAGACGGATCGACATCAGCGCGATTTTTCTCTGGCAGGGCGCCATGGTTGCGGCGGCCGGCTCGCTTATAGGGTGCATTTTCGGCGCATTGTTGACCTGGGGCGTTTCGAACATTCCCATTCGCATTCGCGGCTTGCTCTACACCAACCATTTTCTAGTAGTGTGGGATTGGCGTCATTATATGTGGGCAACGTTGCTCGCTATCGTGGCTGTGACCATCGCGAGCTACGTGCCGGCGCGGCGCGCGGCCGAACTTCCTCCAGTCGCGACACTGCGCGGTTCAAGCGTATGAATTCAGAAATCCGTCTCAGTTGCCACGACGTCGAGCGTTATCTCGGCGAAGAGGAATCACGCGTGCACGCGCTACGCGGCGTCTCACTCCAACTCGACCCTGGCAGCGTTCACGCGGTGGTGGGACCCTCGGGCTGCGGAAAAAGCACGTTACTTTATATCCTCGGATTGCTCGATTCCCCCGATAAAGGCTCCGTGGCGATCGAATCGCAGCTCATGTCCAATCTGAGTGACGACGAGCTCGCTCGCAGACGCAACGAACTAATCGGATTCATCTTTCAATTTCATTTTCTAATGGAGGATTTCAGCGCGCAGGAAAACGTCATGATACCGATGCGGCGACTGGGCCGTTTATCAGAGGAAGAAATGCTCGAGCGCGCCGGCGGCTTGCTCGAAGCAGTCGGTCTCGGAGATAAGCGGCGGCGGCCCAGCCGGCATCTCTCTGGCGGCGAGCAGCAACGCGTGGCCATCGCTCGCTCGCTCGCCAACGATCCAAAGGTAATTTTAGCGGACGAACCGACGGGCAATCTTGACACCGCGAATTCAGAACGCGCCTTTGACCTACTTAAGAATCTTGTGCACCAAGGCGAGAAGGCTTTGCTTCTCGTTACCCATAATCCGGCGATCGCGGAGGCGTGCGATTGGATTCACGAGATGAAGGACGGCCGCATCATTGCCAGCCACCCCCGCAGCTCACGAAGTTGATCGGACGGACTGTCTCAATGTACCCGCGTCCGTGAGCGACCCGACCAGCGAGCGATTCAACGCAGTGAGGACGACGGCGAGCATCCCGCCGGCGGATGATTCCCTGCTGCGAGTGGATGAAACCGGCGTGGAACTGAAACGGGGAATGTTTTTCAACGCCATCGCCATGCTGGCGTCGAACTTCCGTGGGCTCTTCAACCTGCTCGTCGCTTGGCTGCTCGGGCCCGCGGCCCTGGGCATGTTCTCGATTGCTTGGGCGGTCACCGACATCCTGAGCAAGGTCGGCATCTTCGGTCTCGACAACGCCATCACCACATTTATCGCGCGCTCCGAGGCTGCCGGCGACCGAGAGCGCAGCCGGACTTTGTTTCGCCTAGCGGGTGCGCTGGCCCTCGCCCAATCCGCTGTCATCGCTGTCGCCTCGATTTTTGCAATCCGACTGCTTGGCGGGCGTCTGCGTTTACAGCCCGAAATGGTTTCCGCGATCGCGATAGTTCTCTGCGCAATGCCGGGCGTCGCGCTGTATCGCATCAGCATTGCTGTCTCGCAAGGCATGAAGGTAATGCAACACGACATCTACTCGCGCGGAATTACCGAGCCTATTGTAACGGCGCTTGCGTTCTTGATTGCGCTCGCCATCGGGTTCAAAACCTTTGGACCGGAGCTGGCGTTGATTGTTGGAACGGCGGCATCCGGAGTGGTGGCGTTCACGCTCGCGTCAAAGCTGTTCCGGCACGTTCCGGTTGGACGCGGCGCTGTTTCATTGCGGAGCGAATTGAGGCAACTGCTCAATTACGCAGCTCCAATCAGCGCCCACCAGTTGCTTACCACATTCATTGCCCAATTGGATCTCATTATTTTGGGATGTTTTATTGGACGCACGCCCGGTGTGACGCTGGTGACCGTCGGCATTTACGGTGCAGTTGTCGGTACTGCGAATGGGCTGCGAAAAATCACTCAAGTTTTCAATCCGATTTTCGCGCCGGTCGCGGCTGGAATGACCGCCGCCGGCGACCACGAACTCGCCGCTGCAACCTACGCTCGCCTCTCGCAATGGCTGCTCTGGGTTTTGCTGCCACTCGTTGCGATGATGACACTCGCTGGCCCCACTATTCTGATGATCTACGGTCCCGCTTTTCGGGAAGGGGGTGCATGGCTCGGCATCGTCGCGGTCGCCTACGCGATCTATGCATTCGTCTCGTTAGGTGAAACGGCGATCATGGTGCAACGCCCGCGTTTAAACCTCTTGCATTCCCTGATCACTGGGGCGGCCGCGTTCGGCGGGAATCTATGGCTCATACCGAGGCTCGGTGTGATGGGCGCCGCCGTAGGTATCTTTTTGGCGTACGCTGTACAGGCCGCTCTCCGCTACGCCACGCTTCGGTTTGTGTTTCGATGGAAGCAGTCGTGGAACGATATCAGCCCCCCGGTTGTGGCAGCAATCATCGCGTTTGTCCCAGCCATCGTTTGCCGGGTGCTGCTAGACGGAATCGCCGCACAACTTACGTCCGCCGTGGCGTTCCTGGCCGTGTTTGGTCTTGGATCGTGGAGACACCATGTCCAATCCAGGACCTACCGCCCCTAGCCCAAAGGGAAGATGTTCCAGGTGTCGCGGAAGAACGCGATTGTTTCGTTATTATTGTGTTGCCGCCCATTTGGAACGTCATGCAGCGACATGGTCCCGCGTTGCCGTAACACCGTGCGCATCATGCTTGAAGCAGGCACGACATATCTTTCCACACCGCGCCGGCTGAGACAGCCGCTAATCCAAATGTCGTCCATGTAAAATGCTCCTCTTGGCGCTTTGGAATAATCCCAGAGCGATTCTTCAAAAAACGTTGGTTGAATGAAGTAGCTGCCGCATCCAGTGATTACGGCCGCGCGACGCGGCTCACAAAGCTTGCTCCCCTTGATCATCTTCGCACGGCGCCAATCCAAACTTATCGGCATCGCGGCGCCGCGAAAGCAAAGCGCCGCCTCCGGCAATTGCCCGCTGTAATGTAAATATGTCTCAAGCGCATCGCGCGGGTAAACGCGATCATCGTCGACTACCATTATCAAACTCCTGCCCCGACCGGCGGCCAGTTCCTCTTGAACAACGGGGATAAATTTAGTGGCCGGGCCCCAGTCTTTGCCGCAGTGCAAAATGCGCACACGCGGCAGGCGCGCGATATAGTCCGGCACGACATAAGGCCGCTGCTCGCGAATTGAAAATTCCGGAAGGGCGATCACGATCTCGTCCGGGGGGCGCGTTTGATCCAGAAGAGAGCGGATGGTCGGCGTGAGATTGCTGATCCGATCCGGCACGGTCGACATTGAAACAATAACGCGGCGATCATCGGGCCGACGGGTGCTTGCTAAAGTGTCATGGATGAACTGGGCTTGTCGCCGGCGCTTTCTCGCAAAACGAACCAGCAGTCCAAGTCCGGCCATAACCAAGACACCCGAGATAGCTAGAATTACCGGGGACATTAAGATCGACATCGCACGGGCCGGCAATTTCTTCAAGATGGCCGACGCCATCCAAAACCCCGACTGCCAGCGCGAGCAACGCTCCGATCCAGAGATACCCGGTCGCGTACAACAGCGTCACGCTTAAACCGACAAACGCTGTTCCGAACGTAATTTGATTCGGCTCCGCCCCGCCGCGCTCTCGAAGCTTCAGCGCCACGTCTTCGCTTTTCCACGACGACTCACCGGCGTGCGCGGCGATGGATTCGACCGGTCTGGACAAGATCATCGCCTCCCTATAACCGATTTGCCGGGCGATGCGGCGCAACCGCTCCAGTAAGGAGATGCCGCACAGATTGGTCAGCGCAGCGGGCTGCGTCGGCCACGATCACTAGCGGCGGCAGAAAAGATTCCGTCATATCAATTGTGGATGTATATAAACCGCCGTGGCATCGAGCATAAGATCGGTTCGCCGTCGCATGGAAATATCACGGAGTCAGTCTTAGCATCGGCAAGTTGCGGAAAGCCTCGAACAAAACATGAGTGATCATATCTCCGCCGCCGGCCGGCTTGATCGAAACTCTCTAATCAAAGCAATGCTGATCTTCGGCGTCGCTTTCGTTGCCTATTTTCTCACACGCTCCCCAGGACTCGATGAGTATGACTCTGTCCAATTCGCGATGGGTGTCCGTGACTTCAATTTATGGGAACACCAGCCACATCCGCCTGGATATCCATTGTTTATCTTTTTCGGTTGGATCGGGGGGAAAGTTTTCGGAGCAAGTCCGGAGGATTCCTTGCATTTTGTTTCCAGTCTTGGCGGCGCGCTTTTTGTGGCAGCGTGGTTTTTCATTATCCGATTGCAGTTCAACCAGCGACTTGCGTGGTGGGTCGCTGCCTGTCTTGCGATAACGCCGGTGGTTTGGATGACGTCAACCAAGGTCCTGACAGACAGCCTGGCTGCAGGTTTTCTTAGTGCCGAGATTGCGGCCGCAATCTGGTTTTGGCAGCGGGGCCGCGGGGTGGCGTTGTGCGCAGTATGTCTCTTTGGTGCGGCGGCGGCCGGCACGCGACCTCAGCTAATTGCGGTTGTGTTCCTTATTCTTTTTCTCGCGCTGAGAAAAGGCGCCGTCCAGATGAAGATGTCGATCTTTGCCGCGGGTGCACTAATCGCGGGTTGCTTGCTCTGGCTTGTGCCGATGTGGCACTCGCAGGTCGGGCTGCGAGATAATATTTCGCCATGGCTCGTTTATCCCCAACAAGTCTACGGCCAATGGCACTGGCTTTTGAACAAACCGCATACTTACCTCTTCGCGGGGGATTGGAGTCCGGGATATCTCGCGTTTCGTTTCGTAAGTCACATTCTGGGTTGGTTCGGCTTGGGTTTTGGCTTCCTCCAGTCCTGGGCCGCTCTTTTCGCGGGAGGCCTGATCGTGACATTTGGATTCGCGGCATACTTATTTGGACGCCGAGAACCAAACGATCGCCAATTTTGGAGATTTCATCTATCCTGGGCCTTGCTGCACATCGCAATAATTTTTGTCTGCCTTCCCGCAAATCAACGATACTATCTCGTCATTTATCCTTTGCTCCTCGTGGCTTGTCTGCGCGGTTTTTTGCGACTGCCCGCGCCTTGGAACTGGAGCGCGCTGGCACTGCCGGCCATACTCCTTTTCATTACTGTCCCGTTAGCGATCACCAATCATTGGGAAGAAGCGCCTCCCATCCGATTGATGCATTATCCTGAAAAGCTTTATCCCTCCTCGACGCGCCACCAGGCCGTGCTTCTCTTCGACATGGAGAGACGACACGCGAAATGGTACGATCCCGAATTCACGATAATTAATCCTATCCTTCTTCCAAATGCGCTGCCCGCAGCGACCAAAGACGCGATAGCGGTGTATACCGACAGCGAAGAGTTTCTCTTGCCGAAGGGGTGGCGTCGCGTGCCTTTGGTGGAGTTCAGACGTTCGTGGGTCATTCATATGAAGCATCACGTCGTGCGATTGTTTTTGATTGATCGCGGGGACAGTTCGTGAAGCGCATTTTTCTCACCGGGGCGAGTTCGGGGATTGGACTTGCCATCGCAAAGTCGCTTGTCGCGCGCGGAGATGAGGTCTGGGGAACGTCTCGTGATCCAGCTCGCATTGCGCCGCTGCCGCGGTTGCACCCGCTACGACTCGATCTCGCCGATTCCGGTTCAATAAGTTCCGGATTTAATGCCGCGCTTGCTGAAGCTGGCCACTTTGACGTCGTAATTAACAATGCTGGCAGCGGCCATTTTGGTCCGGCTGAGCATCTTTCCGAAAAGGAAATCGCGAGCCAATTCCAAGTGCTCGTCTTTGGTCAGTTGCAGTTGATGCGCCTGGCGCTGAACGCCATGCAATCCCGCCCACAAGGTTTGATAATCAACATCACTTCGCTCGCCTCGCGTCTGCCCGTGCCGTTTATGGCGGCCTACAACTCAGCGAAAGCGGCACTGGCCGCTTTTACGATGTCGATCCAACTCGAGTTGCCAAATTCGCAAATACACATTGTCGATCTCCAACCCGGCGATATCTGCACCGGCTTCAACGACGCAGTGACAAAAAGCGAGCAGCACGACTCACGCTACCAAGCCAATGTCGCGAAAACATGGGACGCAGTTGAACACAACATGAAGAACGCGCCCAAGCCCGACCTTGTTGCGCGGCGCGTTTGCGAATTGATCGATCAGCCGAATCCGCCGCCGCAGGCGACGGCCGGCGACGCGTTTCAAACAAAGATTGCTCCGCTCATTTTCCGATTTCTACCCCAGCGCCTCCGGATCTGGGGCTTAAAGAAATATTACGGGATATGACCGCGATTTCCGAAGCAGTGATTCTTATGGCTGGCTCGGGCTCGCGCCTACGCGAATCTGATAACTCGATTTTAAAGCCGCTCGTCCTGGTGCTCGGCCGTCCGCTAATTTGTTACACGATGGACGCGCTCGTTCGGGCCGGGATCAAGAAACTCAACATCGTCGTCGGCTATGAGAGCGAGCGGTTGAGCGCAGAAGTAAGACAATTGGCCGCGCCCGGCCTCGCACTTTCTTTCATCCACAATCCCGATTGGCAAAAACAGAACGGTGTTTCTGTTCTCGCTGCGGCTAAGAGCGTAGACGCTCATTTTCTTTTGACCATGAGCGATCATTTGTTCGACCAGTCGATTGTCGATCTTCTCATTCGTGAGGCTTCGGCTGATCGATTGAATCTCGCCATCGATCGAAAGCTCGATTCAATCTTCGATATTGATGACGCAATGAAAGTCCAAACGCACAGAGATCGTATCACCGCGATTGGCAAGAATCTCGAAACCTACGACGCGATCGATACCGGCCTGTTTGTTTGTCCGCCAGAATTTTTTGCGTATCTCGAACGAGCGAAACGAAATGGTGATTGTAGTCTGGCCGATGGAGTTCGATCGATGGCGGCCGAGGGCAAAGCACGCGTAATCGATATCGGCGCGGCATGGTGGCAGGACATCGATACTCCGGATATGCTCGAGCACGTGGAGTTGGAGATGCGCGCGTTAAAGCAACCACGGGTCAGTCGCGGCTAGTGCGCGTTACCAGCTGGAAACCCGGGTTGCCGGCGCCAGTTGTCGAGTTGGCTGGCGGAACGCGCACACCCAATGGTGCAAGTAGCGTGACAAGATTTATAGCGATAGAACTGCTCGCGTAAGTCATCGAGCGTGTAGTCCATCAAATTTTTGGACCAAACAGCACGCGTTTGCGAACACCAGTTTACTTTTCCGAATTCATCCACATACAAGTAACGACTACCGGCGCGACATTTAAATGGGGATGAACCCTGATGCACCAAACGTTTGCGGTAGTTAGAAAATTCCTTCCAGCTCTTCGGCAGCTTTTTAACGATGTTCTCGAACGTCTTAATCTCGTTGCTGTTCAGCTTGAGCTGACCGTTGCTGTCGTGCACAAGGAGGACGCGTGGAGTGAACCCCATCTCACTCGCAACAGATACTACTTCCTCCGCTTCTTCGGGGGGGGAGGCACCAATTACTCCGCTGACGGTGACCTCGAAACGAGCGTGCTCTTTAAGCGCCTGAAGGCGCTTCTTCAGATTGTCGAGGACCTTTTGTGTGGTTTCGTTGGCGTGCACGCCGTCGATAGAAATCTGTATCTCCTGAAGTCCGGATTTATTGAGCTTTTCGATCAGCTCAGGCCGCAAGAAGAAGCCGTTGGAGATCATACCGGTGCGAAGAAAACCAAGCTCGCGACATTTACGAATGAGGCGGGGAAGTTCCGGGTGCAGCGTTGGCTCACCGCCAGTCAATGAAATGCCAAATGTGCCAAGTTCTCTAAGCTTTCGTAGTCGTTCCTCCAGGACTTCGAAAGGCACGGGTTGACTGGACTTGTCATACTCGGAGCAATACCCACACGACAGGTTGCAGCGGCGGATCACGACCAACTGGGCCAGGAATGGGCTATAGCGTAAGCGAAATGAGAGACTAGGCGGCTTCGGGGTGCCGTTTCGCGATGAGTCTTGGCGCAACACGGGCTCCTGCAATAACATCGACCGGCCTTCGTGGCAAGACGCCTTGTCGCCGGAAATTGGCCCGGACTGCAGAAAAAGATCGTCCGTTGACCGCTCCCAAGGCCGTGTCTACTACTACAGCCCTCGATGCCGGATTCGTTTTGCTCGAGAGCGTTTTGTGCAGCCACTTAAAATGCATCATGAATGTATTATTATTGCCGATGCCCCGGCGGCTTTGGTGGAATTGTGCGGCATTTCGGTGATCGAGCGCTTATTGCGCACCTTGCAACGTTGCCAACTGACTCGAGCGATCATTCTAACCAGCACCCCGAAAATCCTGGAGAAACATCTTTCGATACCCTCACCATTTCGGACCGGGTTGTCTGTGAATTTACGGGGCCGACCGGCCGGTCCGGTAACCTTAAAACAGATTGTCGATGTATGGCCCAACGGCGTTTCGGAGTTACTGGTGCTACCCGGTGATGCGATCTTCGATAATAGACTGCCACGTCTTGTTGATGGTCAGAACTCATCTGTTGCGCTGGTTGACTCCGGAGTGTCACAGCTACTCCAACCGCTCGTCGCATCGGCCCCAAGCACGAATTGGGGAAAACTATGCGGCCCAGCTCTTATTCAACGCGATTGGGCTGTTGGCCAAGACCTCACGCTCATGGAAGGCTTGGGCAAAGGTCTCGACGAAAAAACGATCGCGCCTTTGGACATAGCCGCTCAAGATTCGTATTCCACAACCATGCGTCGCGAGCTGCCGGCTTACTGGTTTCCAGTACCATCGATTACGCATATAGAGCGAGCAGAGCGCGTAATTTTAGACTCAGCCCAAAAGGGCACGCTGGATTTCCCCGCCTTGATTCACGGTCCGATCGAAACATTCATTGTCGCGCGCCTGTGTAAGACCTCAATCACGCCCAATCAGCTCACCATCTTGGGCAACATCGCGGCTTGGACGGCGACGATTCTTTTTGCGACGGGTCAGCTGGTTTGGGGAACGGCGCTGGCCTTGATCGTGGGCGTGCTTGACGGTTTGGACGGCAAGCAGGCGAGAGTGAAAGTTGAGACTTCCAAGGCGGGTAAGCTCGAGCACTGGTTCGACACGTTGTTCGAAATCTCGTGGTGGACTGCTTTGGCTTATCACTTGCAAAGGACTGGCCAGTTGGCGGGAGCGTATAACTATCTCTTGCTGCTTTTGTTCGCCGAGGCCCTCGACTTGATCGCAAAGGGAAGCATCCTCTTCCGCTACGGGCGATTGATCGACGAGCTCGGCCCGTTCGACCGGTTCATCCGGCTCATCGGTGGGCGGCGGAATATTTACGTTTGGATTTTAGCTGTTGGCGTTCTTCTGGGGAATCCAGCCAAAGCATTTGTCGTGATCGCTTGGTGGGAATCAATTACGGCTGTAATACATCTTCCGCGTGCGGCCTGGGCCCTTTGGGTAAAGCGGTACCAATTCCCAGGCAAAGAAACGTTCAAGTCAGGTTCGGGCGACTAGCTTCTCGAGCATCGATTGGACGCTGATAAATCCGAAACGTCTTGTATCGGGCCGCGCCCATCGCTTCGATGAAACGATTGACCATGACGTTGTCTTCGAGCGTCATACTGAGCTCACCGGTGAATCCGCGCTGGAACGACGCGTCCATTAGACCCAGGACAAGCATTTCAGCGATGCCGGAGCGTCTGTATTTTTCGACAACTCCGAGAGCGATGAGCCGGCCCGTGCGGGTTTTCAATCTATAGTAGAGCAGTTTTATTAAACCGATCGGCAAACCGAAACGGAACAAGCGACCATTGACGTGCTTGATGGCGACATTGATGTCCGGCACGCCAATGACGAAGCCGACCGGCTCATCTCCAATCTCCGCGATCAACATGCCTTTGGGATTGATCAAAGGTTTCATCTCCTTTCCCATGTGCTCCATTTCCGCTTCGGTAAACGGGACAAAGCCCCAGTTCTCTTGCCACGCCTGATTGTAGATCGTGCGGATGCGTTGACTTTCTTCTTCGATTTTCTTCAGATTGACCTGTCGAATGGTGACGCCGAATTTTCCGGCGCGCGCGCTGGCAATCTTCCGCAATCGTTCTGCCGCAGCGGGAAATTCCGAGAACCACCACGCGTACCAATCTTTCGCTTTCACAAAACCGCAGCCTTCAATCAGCGCGGCGTAGTAAGGAGGATTATGCGACGTGAGAATGGTGGGCGGATACTGAAACCCGTCGATCAACAACGCACAGACGTAATTGGTAGAATAATCAATCGGACCCATGACCTCGCTGCGTCCGCGCGCACGCAACCAATCCTCCGCCGCTTGAAAAAGCGCAGCAGCGACATCGTGATCGTCAATGCATTCGAAAAGACCAAAGCACCCGACGTTGGTTTGATGACGTTCGTTATATCGCGGATCGTCACTGGCCATGATTCGACCAACGATGTCGCCGTTCCGACGCGCCAAAAATAATTCTACTTCTCCGTGCTGGTAAAACGGATGCTTTTTGCGATCGAGAAACGCTTGTCGCTCAATAATAAGCGGCGGCACCCAAGCGGGATCGTCTTTATAAATGCGCCAGGGAAATTCGATGAATGCTTTTCGTTCTTGCGGCGAACTAACTCTTGAAACTTCGATCGAGGACATAATTCACTAACCAATAGGCGCGGGATGCCGATGTGTAGTCACCGTTTCGAGAAGGGATTCGAACATGTTTGATTGACGAACGACCAGCCAAATTAGCAAGACGTTGAAAACGGTGAGCTCGATCCAGAAATACCAGATGGGCTGACCGGCCAGCAAAAGAAGAAATAAGATAATCATCCGTGTGTTCGTCATCAAAAAGCCCCACCATTTGAACATCGGTCTGGCGCGATCGCGATAACGTGTTTTCAACCAATCCGGGATTTCATCCGGAAATAGTCGATCTGCAGCAACTCGCAATTCGTTTAGCTTCGGTGCGAGCATCTCCTGCTGAAGAGTAAAATTCAGATACGTCGCCAGCAAAAATTTCTGCCAAGGCTGCCGCCGCCAGTCGAGTTTCTTGTAATCTTCCCGCAGGCTTACCGATGAATCCAATTGGGCACGCGATCGGCCGGTTACGAAGTAGAGAAAGCCGTTTCGATAATAGTCGGCGGCCGCGCCTTGCAATGCGTGGCTGATACCAGCTGCGAGAGCAAGGAGGCAAACCGCCGGCGATGCGCCTTCCATCAAACAGCGAAGGGTCAGATGAACGTAAATGTTAACGAAGATAATATGATCGACGAGACTATCGATAATGCGGCCTGCTCTACTTCCCCGGCCGGTTATACGAGCAAGTTGGCCGTCCGCATTGTCGAGAGCATTTGCACAGACATGCAGAATCATGCCGGCGATGTTTAGTCGTAAATCCCGATAGAAATAAAAATGTCCCGCGGTGATTCCAAATAGACCGCCGAGAAGCGTCACCGCCACCGGCGTCATTCCCAATTTTGCAAAGAACTGGGCGAGCCGGAACCCGATCTTCCGATAAAAATAACGATCGAGAATCCCTTCCACTTCGCGCGCTTTGTAAGTCGCCTGAACGAGCGAAGATATTGGCGCGCTTTGCTCCAGCATTAAGAATCGCGCCTGAGTGAAAACTCAGGCATTTTGCAACGTAGCCGGAACGAGCGTGTCTTCGAGAATATTGAGCGCTTCATCGAGATCGGCTCGGGTATGTTTGGCAGTCACACACGCGCGGAAGCAAACTCGATTCAACGGAACAGCTGGATAATCCACCGGCGCAACCCAAAGACCTCGGCGCCTTAGTTCGTGGCAAAGCCGGTACATGCGTTCGCGTTCTCCGATCACAATCGGAATAACGTACGTTGTCGATGTTCCGGTATCGATGCCGAGGGAGCGAAGTTGCGCATGGAAGTAATCCGCGTTCTCCCAAAGTTTGGTCCGCAGTTCGGGTTGCTTCGTACCGATCTCGAGCGCTTTCAGAATTCCGGCGACAACAACGGGCGGCAAAGCGCAGGAAAAAACGTAAGGATGCGCGTAAAAGCGCAAATACTCGATCGTGTCTTTCGGGCCGGCCACAAATCCTCCTAGCGCCCCGAATGCTTTCGAAAAAGTGCCGTAGACGAGTCGAACACGATCTTCCACTCCAAAATGTTCGGCCGCGCCGCGACCGTTCTTGCCGCACGCAAGCATCGAATGGGCTTCATCCACAAAAACACTCGCGCTATGCGCGTCGGTCACGGCAATCAGTTCCTTCAAGTTTCCAAAATCGCCGTCCATGGAATAGAGGCCTTCCACGATGACGAGCTGGCGCCGGCCCTTTTGTCGATTTAACGCGGTGTCGAGCGAGTTTGGATCGTTATGCTCGAATTTCTCGGTCCGGCAGCGAGAGAGAATGGCTCCATCGCGCAAGCTCAAATGTGAGCGATTGTCGAGAATGGCCACGTCCGATTTCCGGAGCAAACCGGAAACCGTCCCAAGCGCTCCGCCAAATCCGCTATTAAAAAGCATCGCGTCCTCGCGGCCGAGAAATTTTGCGACGCGGCGCTCCAGTTCGCGATGCAGATTGGTCATTCCCGAAAGCACCGGTGCACCGCAAGCGCCCAGCCCGTGCGTCTTGAGCGCCTCGTGCGCCGAGGCAATTACCTCGGGATGGTTGGCGAGACCGAGATAATTATACGAACAAAGGTTGATGACGGATAGTGGCTTGCCGTCATATCTAATCGTTGTGTGCGCGTCCGCGGTCGCCAGCATCTCCGGTTCGTACAATTCGGCTGCCCACGCGCTGGCCCGCACCCAATTGGTAAAACTCGGTGGCGCCTGAAGGGGATCGTCACTCTCGTTGGCGATGAAATTACCCAGGCTGAGTTTGAAGGGGTCTTCGCTCATGAGCGCACTCTCCATCGTCTTTTTGTCGATCTTGTTATTCCGGTCCGGAAATCCCGGCAAGAGAGTGCCATTGCGTTCAGGTCTAAATTGCTGCCCTTAAACATCTTGGATGGATCGACGAATTGCTGATTGTTACCTTATGGCCAGCCCTAGCAGCAGGGGCCCTGTGTCGTCCCCCGATCCGAAGACTTCCATGTCGGGGCATCTATTGTACTGCTTCCGCGAACCGCGACAAGGTTTTAGTCACTACTTTTTTCGACCGCCGGGGTGGCCATCCAGCGAGGGTTCGCAAGCTATTTTTCGAGTGGTTCCAAAGACATAATCCCAAAGGGGCGAACTGACGCCGTATCCAGCTTCATCGTCCTTGTAATGATGGCGCAAGTGATACTGCTTTAACCAGAGGCCCGCCCTGTTTTTCATGGCGAAATGGTGTGTCGCGTAATGGATCGTGTCGTAGCAGACGTAACCGACACCGAAGCCCGCCGAAACCGCCGGTGCAAAACGCCCGAAGGTCGACTCGAATACAAAATAGAATAAAACGGCCATGGGGATGCTGATGACCGGCGGCAAGACCAGACGGCTGGCATCATTGGGATAGTCATGGTGGACGCCATGAACGATGAAATGCAAAAGCCTTCCCACACGACTCTTCGGTTCGTAGTGAAAAATATAACGGTGGACGACGTACTCCAATAAAGTCCACATAAGCACGCCGGCCAAAAAAAGCGCAGCTATGGTCAAGATCGACATGTTCCCTTCCGAAAACGCGCGGTAGAGCATGTAACCGATGACCGGCACATACAAAATGACCGGTGTGGCCGGATGGATGTGCGAAAAAAACTCCATGAACTTGCTGTCGAACATCCGCACGCTTTCATTTTTGTTCGAGATGTAGCGTCGCTTCTCGGTCTCAGGCATTTGTTACCTCCGCGCTGAGAGCAACGCTGCTTTCAGGATCGACAATCGACTGGGAAATTCGTGGCTCAGGCTTGTTCTTTTTCATTCGCTCAATGCGTGAAAACAAGCTATAGCGCTTGTCAAAAATGAACTGGAAAAGCAACCGGCTCCAGGACGAGTGGTATTTAAGGTCGTCGTAAAATTCCGGCGCCATGGCGCGCAACTTCGGCAAGTTATTCCAGGGAACAGACGGCAAATCGTGATGCTCGTTGTGATATCCCATGTTGAGCGCCAGCCGATTGATCGGCCCGTAATAACTGTATGTCTCCTGCTCGGGATCGTTGGTGTAATGCTCCTGAACCCAGCGTGCGCCCACGGGATGGAGTCCGACCGAAAATAAAAACGAAAATGCCAGATACAGCAGACCAGGCCAGCCAAGAAAATAGACCACTGCGACATCGTAAACAGCCGTGCACGCCAAATTCACAACGAACCACCGGTCCCACATGGTGATCGTTTTCAGGCGGGGCGGACGCGTCAGCTGGAAAAAGGGGAAAAGCATCAGCCAGATCGCTTTCCGGTACCATTTGTTGCCGACCAGGCGTGCTTCCCAATGATTGGCCAGATCGGCATCGTACTCGTAGTCGCCCTGATTTGAATGATGCTTCAAATGATAGACACGGAAGCCCATTGCGCCGGTTAAAAGATTCGGGAGATCTGCCAGGATCGCGACCATTTTGTTCCAGCTCTTGCTTCGGAAAATGAGATTGTGGGTCGCGTCATGAATGATCACGTAGTTCGCATGATTGGCGAAGGCGCCGACGCAGTAGGCGATGAGTAAACTAAGCCACCAATAACCAAATCCCAGTCTGCCCATGCAAAATGCGATGGAGGTTTGAAGAACGACAATCGAAAGTGCGATCAGCGCCGTGTATGGGTTTCTTACCATTAGCTCGCGAACTTCCGGGTGCGCCTTGATGATGGCGCGCGCACGACCGGGGTGCGGCTGATCGAGCTCCGATTGGTGGAAAGCGGCCTGCATAGCGGGTTTATTTTCTACCACAGAATGGGCGGAAAACCAAGCCTTGTCGATCTTGGGAATTTGAACCTCTGCGAAAAACTTTTCGCAAGATCGGCCACATTTCCCCACAATTGATTCTAAAGTAGTCTTATATAACAAGAGGAACATGCTAACTCGCAGCTTTCGACGATTTCTATTCGTCGCGCTTGGCGTCGTAATCCTCACGTTGGCGACGCGCCTTCCGTCGCTTCTACACCCGTGGGCGATCGACGACGAAGCGATCTATTCCGTGGTAGCGAATGAAATCGTCGATGGGGGCCGACCCTATATTGACGCCGTAGAGCGCAAACCGCCACTGCTTTTCTGGACGTATGCGGCAATCTTCGAAGCGACGGGAAAATTCAATTGGAAGGCGCTGCACATTGTCGCTTTGATGTGGACGCTGGCGACGATGGCTGGCCTTTATGTGATTGGTCGACAATTGTTCGATCGCACCACCGGACTGATCGCGGCCCTGCTCTACAGTGTGTTCCAGCCGTGGGCGGTGTGGCAAAATCTCGCGTTCAACGGCGAGTTGATGATGAATCTGCCGATCGTCTGGGCGTGGGCGATCGCGTTCGGACGAAGTTCGTCGCGACTAAGGCCGAAGATACTCATAGCCGGCGCGCTCCTGTGCGCTGGATTTCTACTCAAACAGCCGGCCGCAATCGCCGCCGTGCCGCTTGGAATTTATCTACTCCTACCAAGCTACCGCGCCAGCCGTGGCTTATCGCGAGCAACCTCGTTCACTCACGCTGTCATGCTGACGGCCGGCTTTTTTGGCACGTTGGGATTGGTCACGCTCGTACTCTGGAAGCAAGACATTCTTGGCGACGCGTTCTACTGGACGATTGCCAATCACTCTTCTCCGCACTTTTTTTGGAAACATGGAGTCTTGCTCACGCTTGCGTTCGTTGGTGCGAGCTTGCCACTGGTGCTCGGTGCGGCGCTGGCGTTTCGAGATAACAACGGTGTCTGGGCCGGCAAACATGCTGAGCGAATCGCGCTCTTCGGATTGGTCATCGCGTCAGCCATTGGCGTGGCGGCCGGCGGTCGCTTTTATCCTCACTACTACATCCAGTTGATCCCGGCTCTCGTGCTGCTCGCCGCACCGCATTTTGCGCAACTTTGGTCCACGATAAATCAACCACGTCACTGGCTATTGCGACCGGCGGTCGCTTACACCTGGCTGGCTCTCACGGTCATCACGTTTTCGATCTCGCATTGGCGTGGATTGGCTTCGCAACGCGAATCGACTGAAACCGGCCGATATCTCTCCGCGCACTCGGCTCCTGATGACAGGATTTTCGTCTGGGGGCAAACGTCAAAAATTTATCTCGAAGCTCGACGACGCCCCGCCTCTCGTTACGTCGCAACATTTCCGCTCACCGGTTACGTGTTTGGCGGGCCGATCCCCGGTTTGGATACTCGCAGTCGGATCTTGCCAGGCGCGTGGAACACGCTCGAGCAAGATTTTGCCAAACACCTGCCCGCATACATTGTCGATCTTCAATTCGATCTTAAGAACGCGCTGTATCCTGTGCGAGACTTTCCCATTCTGGCCAAATTGTTGGCAGAACGGTACCAACCGGTGGCCCAAACGGCCGAAGGTATGGTTTATCGAGCTTCCGCGAGAGAGGGCGTGGAGAGCAACTAGTAGCGCTTGCCCCAGAAAAATGTGGGGCGCGAATTGCAAGTCCTAAAGCGAAACAGCACCGATCTTGTTCGATGGATAACAAGATCGAGTTAGTCCGGACGGGCTTTGTTTTTACGACGGCCGATCGCTAGACTGGCGCTGTCCTAACAACATAGGCATCGTTATTCATAAGCGTCTCGGCGACGGAGGAAGATTCGGCGACAATCCAAGTGTCCAGCAAGGTCGCGATTTGCGCTCCAATATTACGCGGCCGTTCGGAATAGAATCGCTCCGCCAAATCCGCCGCACCGCGCTGCAAATCCGATTGGCTGGCCTCGATTACGGCGAGCAACTCATGACCTTCGCGCTGCCAATCACTGCTACGGCCAGACTCCTGGCGCAAGCGCTCACCGAGGAAACTCAAATCATGGGCGCGTCCGAGGAGATCGCCCAGCGAACTCAATTCGTCAGTCAGCTCTTTTAGGACAACCGGATTCACGGGGCGCAAAATACGCAGTTGATACCAGAGTTGTTTCGCCTGCGTTCGGAAAACGTGGAAATATTTCGCGGTTGGGTTTCGCTTCGCATCGGCGAGGGCGTCGCGACCGAGCTTATATGTCCGCTGCACACTGCGGCGAAATTGCTTGTGATCGAATTGTTCGACCGGCCAATTGTCGATATCATCACGCACACGTTCCAACATCGGAACCGCTTGCGCCTGCCATTCGGCGAATGCAGCGATGAAATTTTCCATCTCCAGCATCAAAACCTCTTCGATTTTTTGGTAACTACGGCGCTTCTGTCGCCGGGTAATGCTTTGCAATTGCCGGACTGTTTGCAGGCGTACCTCGGCATCGCGAATATCGGAGATAAGCCGCCCGACATCGCGCAGAGAATGGTCCTGCCGCTTGAATAAACCGCGACCGATCTCCTTTCTCACCAGTCGCAAAGCGGCGCGCGCCTTTTTCAAATGTTTGCGCGTCTCATGGACCGGCGTGTCTTCCCCTTCTTTCTTGCCGTTCGCGATCGCCAGCGCGAGCTCCACTTGCTTGCGGCAAATTCGCCGCAGCCCATTGCCAAGAGTTTCGTCTCTTCGCAGCTGATAACTCATAAGATTATTCGCGGACCGCTCTCACGTTACTCTAGCGTAATTTGTAGATCTTTACCATTCAGGCGCCAAATGCCCGCCGCCTCGCACGCCATGAAACGGTTGTACAAAATGGCGAGAAAGCAGATTTGGCGACCCTAACGGGATTCGAACCCGTGTTACCGCCGTGAAAGGGCGGTGTCCTAGGCCTCTGGACGATAGGGTCTCACAAAAGCCGGGCAATATCGGATTTAGGATTCGTCGCGCAAGGCAAATTGCCGGATACAACCCGGCCAATTGCAATTAATTCGGGACAAGATCGACGATCAGTGCCGCCGTCCGCGCGGTCGCGCCGTGATGCGCATCGATCACCGTGCGTGCATTCCGGACAAGTCGCTCGCGCCGTTCCGAATCGCGCAGAAGATCGACAATAGCTCGTCGTAATCCGTCCACCGAATTCACCTGAATCGCGCCGGTCTCTTTCACAAGTGTAGACGCGAGCGCGGCAAAGTTTTCCATGTTCGGACCAAACGTCACCGGCTTTGCCGCAAGAATCGCTTCGACCGGATTCTGTCCGCCGTGTGCGGTTAAGCTTTTCCCCATGAAAACAATGGTCGCGACTGAATACCAATTTCGCAGTTCGCCCGTGGTATCGATAACCAAGCAATCAAACTCAACGCTGTTCGGTGAAATCGCGCTCCGCCGCGCGACTCGCAGATCGAGGCGTTCCAGCGCGCGGCACACTTCGCCGGCGCGCTCGGCGTGACGCGGCGCGACAATCAAGAACAATCCCGGGAATTCATCGCGCAAATCGCGAAATATTTTCCCGAGCACTTCCTCTTCGCCGGCGTGGGTGCTTCCACCGAGGATAATTGGACGATTCTTATCGATTTTAAGTTGGCGAAGAATTCCTTCTGCCGCCGCAAACTCGATCTGCACATCCGCGGGATCGTACTTGATGCTGCCGACATGGCGAATGCGCGCGCGGTCAACGCCCAGCGCCGTCCATTGTTCGACATTCCCCGGCTCCTGCACGCACACCAAGTCGAGAAGCCGGAAAATCGGCGCGACGACAAACCGAAACCGCAGAAATCTTTTTTCCGATCTCGGAGACAGCCGCGCATTCACGAGGGCAATCGGGATCCTGCGCGCATCAGCTTCGGCGGCGAGATTCGGCCACACTTCCGCTTCAATCAAAATGATCCGCCCCGGCCGAATTACAGAGAAAGCGCGTCGCATGATCGGCCAAAAATCGAGCGGTGTGTACACGACCTCGATCCAGTGCGGAGCATTTTTCTTCGCCAAGGCAAATCCGGTCGTGGTTGTGGTCGTCAAAACGCATTGCAGTTCCGGTTCGAGTGCCTGCAATTGCGAAGCGAGTTTTAGCGCGATAGCAACTTCGCCCACGCTCACCCCGTGCAACCAGGTCGATCCCTGCTTCGCCAGTTTACGGCGCACATCGGCATCGTACAGTCCGAGGCGCTGCCCGAATTTTTCACGATAGCCCCCCCGGCGGATCATTTTCACGATGTATCCGGGCAGGAACAGCAAGAGACCGAATGGCCAAAGCAGATTATAAATGAAGCGCATCAAACTGTCTTCGTCGTTGCAGTCGCCAGTCGCAGAAATAGAACTTCCGTCGAACCGTAGCGTTTGCTGCGACGGATTTCCCAAAATTTCGTCACTGGAATCTCCTCAGCCGGAAGCTTTTCCAAAACGAAGACTCCGTTCGGCTCGAGCAATTGGGGCAAGATTTCGTTCGACAAGAGCTTTTCGGTAAAACGCTCGCCGGATTTGGTTTTTTCGTAGGGCGGGTCGGCGAAGATGATTTCGAATCTCTCGGATGAAGAAAAGCGCTTTAGAAATTCAAACACGTCCTGCTCGCGCACTCGCGCTTGAAACCTTGCTTTTCCGAGATTTTTCTCGATCGCTGCGATCGATTGTCGATCTTCGTCCACGAAAAAAACAGACGCCGCGCCTCGACTCAACGCTTCGATCCCCAGCGCGCCGCTTCCGGCAAAAAGATCGAGAACATGCGCATCGATTACGGCATTGCCCAAACTGGAGAAGATTGCCGCTTTCACGCGGTCCATGGTCGGCCGGACGCCGCGTTTCGGAACGTGCAATTGAATCCCGCCGGCGGATCCGGCGATGACTCTCATGGCGATGCAGCCGGAGAGGAGGCGGCTTCGGATTGTGTTGCTGAAGGCGCGGCGGATGGCAACGGGGATTGCGTTGGGGAAATGTCACCCGATTTCTTCTTTCGCTGGCGGTCGCTCTTTCCGCCTCCTAGGAGACTGTTGATCACGCTGCTGCCGAAATCTTTCAGATCCCGGCCCACGACTTTTTCGACCAGGTTCGATTTTGGCCGATCGATCGTGCCGCTAACTTCGAAATCCACCGCGTAATAACCAGACTCGCTCAACGGTTCGAAATTCGCGCGAATCGGCTTAAAGAGTTGATTGCGGATCTTGTCGTTGATGGCGAGCTGAGATTCGAGGCGCAGTTTTCCGTCGAAAGCGATCGTGCCTTTGGCGGAAAGGCGCACGTTCGGTGACCGCAAGATTAGCTCATCGACTGTAACTACTCCCGAGTTGATATGATACTTCGCTTCGGCTTGTTCGAGATGCAGCTGGGTTAGTTCTTCGATCTGCAAGATTTGACCGAGAGCCGCGAGCAAGCTGTATTGCTGCAACTGTCCGTTTTGCAATAAAATCTCTCCGGTTCCGGTAAGCGCATTGGGATCGGCAATCTTACCAGTCGCTTCAAAATTTCCTTCCAATTTCCCCCGAACGACGCCTTTCGGACCGCCCGCTTCCGCAATTATCTGGTCGGCTTCCACATTTCGAAATCTTACGGCCACATTAAACGGTGAATCTTCCGCTTGCGGTTGCATAACGAAGCGACCGGTGACATCGCCGCCCCCCGCATGCGAAAATATTTGTGACAAATCCAATTCCGTAGGGTCATAGTGAAGCGTGGAATGCATTCCATCGAGAAAGAACCGGTCGCGTAACGAGATTCTCGCCACGTTCGCATTTCCGCGCAGATCCACGCCGCTGCGGATGGTGGAACGAAATTGCAGGCCCTCGAAACTGGCAACGAAGTTTCCGGATTGATCCAGGAATCGAAAGTTGCCGCGACGCACGTTGATGCGTTGAATCTCCGGAACGAATCGAGCGGTCGCGTGCTCTTCTACGGTTTCACGACTTGGCTGGACCTCTTGCGCGATAGTTGGAGATGCTTGAATTGGAAGGGATGGCTCGGCGTTCGCAATTTCAGGAGATGGTTCCGCGACGGGAACTTCGGTGATCGGCGCACGCGAACTTTCTCGCTTGGCCGAGCCAGGCAACCTCCATTTGCCGTCCTCATCTTGGGACCAAGTCACACGGGGATCGGCTAGCGATACTTCTTTGATCACCAAACGCCGCGAGAAAAGTGAAAGGAAACTAATTCGAAGCCGAAACGCGCTGGCTTCCAGAAAATTACCGGATACCGGCCCCGAGATTTGCGGAATGGTAATGCCGCTCAGCTTAAGACCGCCCCAAGGAGTCACACTGATGCGCCGAACATTAAGGGGCGTTCCGAGACGCTGGCTGAGTTCCTGCTGAATTCGTGTTTGTGTACCTTGCGATTGCACATACAAATTCACCCCGAGCAAAGCGACTGCCACCAGGGCCAAGAACGCCCCAAGGACAATCATGACGATTTGTTTGAGTTTTCGCACGCGGAGATGTTACGCAGACCGAGTTTGAAGAAAAGACTAAAGCCTCTTGGCGACCGAAATGAATAGCACGTTGGTTATCTTGAATCCTGCCGCGCGCGGCGCGCGTGCAAGGCGCCAGCGGACGCGCGTTGAATCGGTCGCCCGCGGCAGTATCATTTGCGAAACTTCACGCTCGGGCGAAGCCGAAGCGTTGGCACGTCGCGCCGCGCAGGAGGGATTCGAGAGAATTGTCGCGGCCGGTGGCGACGGCACCATCCACGAAGTGGTTAACGGTCTGGCCGGGAGCGACGCCATCCTCGGTCTTCTGCCAATCGGGACCATGAATGTTTTCGCCACGGAACTCGGCCTGCCCACACACAATTTGGGACTTTGCTGGAATATTATTAAAGGTGGAAATGCCCGCCTCGTCGATCTTCCCAGCGCGAATGGAAAACATTTCGCGCAACTCGCCGGGGTGGGACTCGATGCACAAGTTGTAAAGGAAACTAGCTTTGCCCTAAAACGCAGCTTTGGGCCGCTAAGTTATCTTATTCACGCGGCGAAGATCGCCGCCCGGGTGCCGCCGCGTCTCTTTATTGAATCTGAAAACGCTTCGATCGATGAAGGCTCCTTCGTGCTCGTTGGAAATGGACGTCTCTACGGCGGGCCATTTCCTTTTTTCAAACACGCCGTAATCGACGACGGTTTGCTCGACGTCGTTGCATTCAAGCGGCTCGGTTATCTGGAAATCATCAAGTATCTTCAGAATGTGCTGTTCAGTTCCGAGATTCGGACTTCTGAGGTCGAATACTTCCAGACTCGCCAGTTGCGCGTGTCGAGCGACCAAGCGGTCCCAGTGGAGCTGGATGGCGAGCTGGTTGGCAATTGCCCGGTCGAGTTTAGCGTGCAAAAACGCTCGCTTCGCGTCCTAGCGCCTGTCTAAAACATCGACAATTCGAACGCGTTGCGATACTCTTTCGTAATGCGTTTATCCGGGCGAAAGCAGCTCACCTTCACCCGGCGCTGGACCCAGCAATCGCGCTTTGTCCTGCTCACATTGCTCGGGCTCAACGTAGCGGTTTTCGTAACGCAACTTTTCCTCGAAACATATCGGCCGGGTTTCAGTCGCGATTATCTTGGAATAAGCGACAACGGCGTGCGCGACGCCTACACCTGGCAGTTTGTCATCGCCCCACTTCTGCATAATGGGCCGTGGCATTTGCTTGGAAACATGCTCATTCTCTTTGTTTTGGGACGCGATCTCGAGACGATTCTTGGCCAACGGCATTTTCTTTATCTTTATCTGGCCGGATCGTTTGCCGGAGAACTCGGCCATCTTTTTCTCATGCCCTCCGGCTGCGTGCTGTTTGCCGCTTCGGGTGGCGTCGCGGCCGTGCTCGTCGCTTACGCGACCATTCTTCCGGAACTGGAACTCACTTCGACCGTGTTTTTCGTAGTGCCGCTGCGCTTGAAAGCGAAGCATCTCGCCTCCGGAGCGTTTGTCCTGGCGTTGATATTGGTTTGTATCGATCGCGGAGGCACGGTGGTTCACAGCGCCTATCTCGGCGGGTGTGCGGCCGGATGGCTTTACGCACATCTTTTAGGATTTGGACGGCCATCGATCTTGCAGCGAATTATTTCGCAACGCCGCGCCTCGGCCGAACGTTACCAGCAGATGGACGCCGAACAGTTCATGGTCGAGGAAATCGACCCTTTACTCGAAAAAATTTCGCGCGCCGGCCTCAAAAGCCTCACGCGAGCCGAACGGCGCATTCTGGCCAGGGGCCGCGAAAAAATTCTCGAATCTCAGTCGCGTTAGTCGCAATTGGTCTTCTGTTGATTTCGCGGCATCTTCCGCGTTGATGGATCGCCACGCGCGTTGGATTCAAGAAAAAGCAGCGGCGTCGCTTCATCCCCCGCAAGTTGAAAGCGCGCTCCTGCAACTGCGCGATGTCTGGCCACCATCCGTCCCGTCGATCGCCGATCTAATCGAGAGTTTTCCGCTAGGCGAAGCGGCGCTTCTGCATCTTCTCGCCGTCTCGAGCGTTTGTGCGTCTCGTCTTGCGCAAGACCCGGATGCCTTGCGCTGGCTCGCTCAACTCGACGTTTGCACGGGCCGCCGCGGCTTTGGCCGAATGCGCGCTGACCTTCAATCGTGGAGCGATGGCGCTATCGCAGCCAACAACTTTCGCTCTTTGCGCCGTTGGAAAGGCCGCCAGATGACCCGAATCGCTCTGCGCGAACTCGCGAGCGCCGCGCCGCTCGAGGAAACCACTCTCGAGTTATCGCAACTCGCGGAGATTTGTTTGATCGAAGTTTTCGAACATTGGAATAGGGAATTTCGCAACCGCTTCGGATCTCCCTCCGCTGAGTTTACAATTCTGGCCCTCGGCAAACTGGGCGGACGCGAGCTCAATCATAGTTCCGACGTCGATCTTCTTTTCATTTATAGCGAGGAAGGGGAACTTTCGCCGCGTGGATCGTACCACGAATGGTTCAATCGCCTGGGCAAACAAATTCTCGAAACGTTTTCGACGCCAGACTCCGAAGGCGCTCTTTTTCGCGTCGATCTTCGCCTCCGACCAGAAGGATCCGCCGGGCCTCTGGCACGTTCATTGGAAAGCATGGAAAATTATTATGCCGGCTTCGGCGAAACTTGGGAGCGGCTTGCGTTGATCAAAGCACGTGGGGTCAGCGGCAGTCGCGAGCTTGCTTACGAGTTTCTACGGCAGCATCAACCCTTCATTTATCCAAGAAACCCAACGCCCGATCTTCTCGACGAGATCGCAAGCATCAAGAGACGCATCGAGCGCGATGTTGTCGGACGGGAAAATCTCGAGCGCGACGTCAAGCTTGGTGTCGGCGGCATTCGCGAGATCGAATTTGTCGTGCAGGCCCTTCAGTTTATTCACGGCTCACGCCAGGCTTTCTTGCAAGAACCGAGCACGCTGGAGGCGCTTCGGGCGCTGGCCCAGCTTCAATTGATTCCGCGAAGCGAAGTCCTCGATCTTGACCGGGCCTACCGATTCCTGCGGTGCACGGAGCACCGCTTGCAAATTGAAACCGAACAACAGATTCACACCGTGCCGCACGAGCCGGCAGCCTTGCGACGGCTGGCTTTAAGTCTCGGCTTCTCATCGAGCGATCTATTTACGTCCGCGCTGAAAGAACAGATGCAAAAGGTTCGCTCGATCTTCGCGCGCATCATCTCGGAAAAGACGCAAGAATCAAGCACCGTCGACCTGACCATTTTCAGTGACGAGCAACGCGCGACAAAGGCGTTGAGCGATTTAGCCACGGGGGCAACGACCTTCCACATCGCTCCGCGCACCCGTCAAGTGTTTCGCAAGCTTCGGCCGGTCCTGCTTGATGCTCTGACCAAAGCAACCGATCCGGACGCCACGCTCAATCAATTCGTCCGCTTTGTTGAAGCCTATGGTCTGCGGAGTTTGCTTTTCGAGTTGCTCGTAACAAATCCGCGACTGCTCGACTTGATCGTAAAAACATTCGACGCCAGCCGTTTTGCCGGAGACCTACTGATCCGGCGGCCGCAGTTGCTGGAAGAAATTACGCGTGATGAGAACATCGATGCTTCGATTTCTTTAGAACAACATTTGCGCCGTCTCAATTCTTGCGGCGCCAAGCGAGAAGCGCTCAATCCAGTCCGTGCCTATCGACAAACTCAGTTGCTGCGGATCATGTTGCGCGATGTTCTGAGGCTGGTCGATCCTCCGGCGTTGTTCACCGAACTTTCCGTGTTGGCAGAGGCCTGCCTGCTTTTCTTGAGGAGTCTTCTGGGTGGAGACGGGATCACGATTATTGCCCTCGGAAAATTTGGCGGACGCGAACTAAACTACGGGGCTGATCTCGATGTTCTTTTTGTTGGTGACGATATTCGAGCCTCCCAGAATCTCATGGTGGCGATGGCGCAATCCAGCGCTGAAGGAAATATCTCGGTGTTGGACGCGCGTCTTCGCCCGGATGGCGAAAAGGGCCCGCTCATTTCTCCTCTAGACGGTTACGAAACTTATTATCGTCAGCGCGCGCAGTTTTGGGAAATCCAGGCGTTGACCCGCGCGCGACCGATCGCCGGCCCGCTGCAGCAACCGTACATTGACATGGTACAAAACATTTGGCGCGAGGCTGGCCGACAACCCGATCTTTTCGACAAGATCGACAATATGCTCACAAGAATCCGGCGCGAACGAGGTTCCGGCTCGGATTTCCTGGATTTCAAGACCGGCGAAGGTGGAATGATCGAAGCGGAATTTTTCGTGCAAGCGCTGCAAATGCGGGCCGGGATATGGAACCCGAACTGGGGCGACGCGCTAAATGCATTGCGCAATGGCAATGTAATTTCAACGGACGAAGCGGAGATTGCGAAACAGAATTATGAGTTTCTGCGGCGTTGCGAAGTCGTTCTGCGGCGTTGGGACATCAACAATGTCTCGACATTGCCGACCGATTCCAGAGAACAAGAAAAGTTAGCTCGCCGGCTCGGCTGCGAAAATATCGATGTGTTTGCGAAAGAATATGTCGATGCGCGGAAAGCGATTCATCGCCTTTACGAGGGGTACGCCAAGACTGCAATCCGTTAACTTCTGCCGGCGACAAATTTTCCGATCTGCTGCAGGACCAGAAAACTGACAAGAAGTCCCGCGAACACAATAACGAAGAGTAAAGCCAGGACGGCGATCATAAAAATCCAATCGCTCTTTCTCGAGCGACCGGGGACAACGGAATAATTTTTAAGCAGCTCATAATTACGCGCGTTCGATTTGAACCAGAATGAAAAGGCATCGCCGACGCCGGGGACGATTCCGACGAGTTCGTTAATCAAAATGTTCAACGACATCCGCGCGAGCAGAATTTTCGGAATGCCGCGGCGCACCGCAACGATAAGCGCGAGAACAGAAATAATTGCCGAGGCGGTGTCGCCGATCCCCGGCAGCAACCCGATGATCGGATCAAGCCGAACCGGAGTTTCGTTCCTGGGATTCGCAGAAAATCGTCCATGACAAAAGCGATCCATTTAAAGAGTGGATCGAGCGAGGTGCGTTTTTCCTTTTCCTCCAGCGGAAGAAGCTCCCACCCGGGTTGAGGTCGATTTCTCATTGCGTCTTTCGTGCTGTCACTATGAGCGTGCGGCCCAGCAGGATGTCGCGGGAATTGATTTTACGCACGGCCCACTCATTCTGCGCGTTGATCGTGCGATATTTTCTCAACTCGCGGTGATAGGCATACAGCGCGGCGAGACGGATCGGCAACAATAGAAACAAGAGCGAGATGAACGAGCGACGCTGATAATGATCGACGCTGAGTTTGATATCGACAAAACCTGCGTCCAAAAGGGCGTGCGCGAGATAAAACCAACCGACAGGGTTAATGTGCCCGCGCGGACTGTGCACGTCCTGCTCGCCAACCGCGAGTGGACCGAAGAGAGACGGGAATCCGAACGTCAGATAGTGCACGCGCGAGCGGAGATTGAGTACATTTGGTGTTGAAATAACAGCGATCCCGCCCGGTTTTAAGACGCGGTGGATTTCGCGAAGCGTTTCACGGTAACGCTCGAGGTGCTCAATAGTTTCGGCGCAGGTGACCAGCACGAACCGATTGTCCACATAAGGCAGCGGATCGTGGTTAAGATCGACAATGTCCACCGGCTGGCCTTGCACGTTCATCAACCGATCCGTGTAATCGCACGCGAAGGAACGAACGCCATAGCGCGCGGCGATTAGCTGCAGGAGTCTGCCGGCTCCGCTCCCAACATCCAGATAATCACCTGACAGGACTTGCGGCGTCGAATGTTCGATGGCGCGCAAAATCGCACGGTGAATTTCCGGCGTGCTCAATTCTCCGGGAGTAGCGCGCGTTCGCCCGAGAATTAGTCTAAACAGCCTGCGTGGACGCATGAGGATGGCGCGTTCTTGTCGGCATAGTCTATCTCGAAACGATAGGCGGGCAGAAAGAATCCTGCGTCCTAAATGGAACGAAATATCTCGCGAAGATCGTCGCTGGCTTGTGAGGGCTCTCGCTTCGTTCGGAATGACACCGCCAATTACAAATACTAGCCCGGAATCTCCTTCAACATCTGGGTGTTGGTTGGAAATTTCTTCACGAACATCAACAAGCGCTGGATCGCTTCTTCCGGTTTGTGCCCGGCCAGTCCGCGGCGAATCAGATTGATTTTCTCTAATTCCCACGCCTGCAGCAGTAGTTCTTCACGGCGCGTTCCGGACAGGAAAATGTCGATCGCGGGATAGATGCGCTGATCGCTAATCTTCCGATCCAAAACCATTTCCATGTTTCCGGTGCCTTTGAATTCCTGAAAGATGAGCTCGTCCATGCGGCTGCCGGTTTCGATCAACGCAGTGGCGACAATGGTAAGCGACCCCGCTTCTTCGGTGTTGCGCGCGGCTGCGAAAATTTTTCTCGGAATTTCCATCGCCCGCGCATCGATGCCACCGCTCATGGTGCGACCGCCACCGCCCATCGCGTTGTTGAAAGCGCGGGCCGTTCGCGTAATCGAGTCGAGCAGGATGAAAACATGCTGGCCGGCTTCGACGAGCCGTTTCGCCCGTTCGATCGCGAGTTGGGCAATGCGAGTGTGACTTTTAATGTCGCTGTCGTTCGAACTGGCAATGATCTCGGACTTGGGATGTGAACGCCGGAAATCGGTCACTTCTTCGGGCCGCTCGTCGACCAGAAGAATGATCAACTTCATGTCCGGATGATTCTTGACGACGGCGTCCGCGATGTGATGAAGCAATGTGGTTTTGCCCGTGCGCGGCGGCGCGACGATGAGGCCGCGCTGGCCCATGCCGAGCGGAGTCATCAAATCCATGATCCGGGTCGTGTATCGATCCGGCACCGTCTCGAGTTTGATCCGTTTGTTTGGATTGATTGTCGTGAGTTCCTCAAACGGCCGGAGTCCCTGATATTTTGTCGGCTCTTCGCCGTTAATCGTCAGCAGTTTGGTCAATTGCGGGCCGCGATTGCCCCGGCGGGTTTCGCCGTAAATCCACATTCCGTCGCGCAAAGCAAAACGCCGCACCGTTTCGGGCGTTACGAAGATATCCTGAGGCGTCTGAATGAAATTGCGTTTCGCGTCGCGGAGGAAACCAAATCCTTTCCCGGAAATCTCGATGATGCCTTCGCCGAATTCCGGTTCGCGCTGAACCTGGTCCCCGTTTTCGGCTTCGCCTGGCAATTGCCGATCTTGCGCAAGCGCTTCCGGGCTTCCCGGTTCAGCCGTGGCGGTTGCGGGATCGGGCGAGCCGCCCCGCTGATCATCGTAGGATGAATTGGAATTGTCGCTGCGCTCGCCACGATTGTAGAAGCGCCGTCGCGGATAACGCCGTCGCGGACGGCGAGCACGCTGATCGGAAGCAGCAGTCGATCCCGCTTCCAGCGGTGGCTGGTTTTGGTTCTCTTCGTTCATAATCAAAAGGGCTTGTCGCTCGCCGCGGCGAGCGCACGTCGCAAAATCTCAAAAGCAATCTTCTAGGCCGGCAACCGGGCCAGCAATTCGTCGGGAATGTCTAGATTCGAATAGACGTTTTGCACGTCATCATCTTCCTCGAGGGCATCGCACAGGCGCATGATCTGCCGCGCGACCGCCTCGTCGGCAATCGGGATAGTCGTATCGGGAATGAACGTAAACTTTTGCCCATCGGTCGTTACGCCCGCTTTTTTGAGCGCATCAGCTACGGCGTAGAGCTGATCATGGGAAGTGGTAATAACATACTCATCCTCCTCGGTTGTCAACTCTTCGGCTCCGGCCTCGAGGGCCAGCTCCAAAATCCGATCTTCCACAATTGTTCCGCGAGGAACGGTTATTTGTCCCTTCCTATGGAACATATATGAAACGCTTCCGGTCGTAGCCAGATTGCCGTCGTTCTTGCTGAAGATGCTCCGAATCTCGGCCGCAGTCCGGTTCTTGTTGTCGGTGGCCGCTTCGACAATCACCGCCACACCGCCCGGTCCGTAGCCCTCGTAAACAATCTCATCGAAATGCTGCGCTTCGCTTCCTTCGCCAGTGCCGCGCTTGATCGCGCGCTCGACGTTGTCGTTCGGCATGCTCTGCGCGCGCGCGGTCTGGATCGCACTGCGTAAACGCGGATTGCCATCGGGATCGCCCCCGCCAGTTTTTGCGGCGATGGAAATTTCCTTCGACAACTTGCTGAAGATCTGACCGCGTTTCGTGTCGATCGCTCCCTTGAAACGCTTGACCTTCGACCATTTGCTATGTCCCGACATAACGGTGCAGAGTTAATTATTCCTGACCAGAAAACTGATAACAAAAAGAGTTAGATTCGAGATGCGACCTCGCGAGCGAATGGCTGGCGAGGAGGCGAACTAACGAGGAATATTCAAGTGCGAGTGAGCATTTTTGTCAAACAGCAACCAGAGCGCGTTTTCGGGCCGTCGCATCCAGAATCCGCTTGCGCAAGCGGAGCGATTTCGGTGTCGCTTCCACGTATTCGTCGATACCGATGTACTCAATGGCGCGTTCGAGACTCATCCGCAATGGCGCTTCGAGTTGAATGCCTTTACCATCACCTTGCGATCTCATGTTGGTAAGGTGTTTCGCCTTGCAGGGATTGACCGGTAAATCTTCCGGCCGCGCATTCTCGCCGACAATCATTCCGGTATAAACATCTTCCTGCGGCCCGATGAAGATCCGTCCGCGCTCTTGAATGTTATTCAGCGCGTAAGCGGTGCTGGTGCCCGCTTCCATCGAGACCATGACGCCGCGAACGCGTCCCTCGATCTCGCCTCTAAAAGGGGCGTACTCGCGAAACAGATGACTCATCAAGCCTTCGCCGCGAGTCAGGTTCACCAAATCGGTTTCGAAACCGATCAAGCCGCGCGTGGGAATAATCGCTTCGACGGAAACTCGCGTGGCGTGATGATCCATGTGCACGATCTCGCCTTTGCGCGCGGCCAGTGATTGGACAACGTCGCCAAGGTTCTCCGTCGGAAGATCGATATATAGATTCTCGATCGGTTCGAGCAGGTCGCCGTTCTCACGATGGAAAATTACTTCCGGACGGGAAACCAACACTTCGTAACCTTCGCGCCGCATCTGCTCAACTAGAATGGCGATTTGCATCTCGCCACGCGCATTGATTTCAAACGCACCGGCCGTGTCGGTATCGTTCACTTGCAGCGATACATTTCCGCGCGTTTCCCGAATCAACCGCTCTTTGATGTGTCGCGCGGTAACAAATTTTCCTTCGCGACCGGCAAACGGTGAATCGTTCACCAGAATGCGCATCCGAATAGTCGGCGGATCAATATCCACAAACTGTAAAGGAGCGCGTTCCTCGCGATCAGTCAGCGTTTCGCCGATATAAACATCCTCAAACCCGGTAAGGCCAATGATCTCACCGGCGTTCGCGTGCTTGGTCTCAACTTGCTGGAGCCCTTCATAAGTGAAAAGCGTAGTTACAGTGGCGCGCTCCCGACGTTGATCGCGATGAACGCACACAATGGAGTCGCCCACTGATACACGTCCGCTAACGATGCGACCCAACGCGATTCGACCGAGATAATCGCTGTAGTGTAGATTCGACACGAGCATTTGGAAAAACGGCTCGTCGGAGACTGTAGGCGGCGGAACATGCTCGACGATGGCTTGAAAAAGCGGGGTCATATCCTCGCTATTGTCGTGCAACTCGCGCATGGCAAATCCATCTTTCGCGCTAGCGTAAATAACCGGGAAATCGAGCTGCTTGTCGGTCGCTTTTAGTTCGACGAAGAGATCGAACACCATATCGAGCACTTTGTGCGGTCGAGCATTTTCCCTGTCGATCTTATTGATGACGACGATCGGTTTTACGTGGTTTTCCATCGCCTTGCGCAAGACAAAGCGCGTCTGCGCTTGGGGACCGTCGTGTGCATCCACCACGAGCAGGACGCCATCGACCATCTTCATGATCCGCTCGACTTCGCCGCCGAAATCGGCGTGACCAGGTGTGTCAACGATATTGATGCGATAATCTTTCCAATGGAACGCAGCGTTCTTCGCGCGAATCGTGATTCCCTTTTCCCGCTCGAGATCCATCGAATCCATCACCCGTTCCTCAATCTTTTGATTGGAGCGAAACGTGCCCGATTGCCGCAACAATTGATCGACCAGCGTAGTCTTGCCGTGATCGACGTGCGCAATAATGGCGATGTTGCGGATTTTATCCATGTGAAATTCTCGTGATTGCAGGGCAACTCACCTCAAGCGGGTTGCCGTAATTATTACGGCAGGCGGTGCGCCCGCCCTGCAATCGAAAGCGAGAGAAATATGATCGCATGAATGCGTGCCGTCAAACTTCACGGAGAACAGGACTGGTCGCCTGTCCGCGAAACTTTGCTCCGAGTGAAAGCGACAACTACTTTGGCATTTCGCGGTAAGGCGAACCCGCCTGGTATAGGGCGATCTCCTTTTGGAGCGCTTCCGCCAGGGGGGTGTTGCCTTGAGCAGTGGTTAGCTCCAACGCCCTTCGGACGGTTTCAACCGCCCGGGCAAACTGTCCCGTCTCGGCATAGGCTGCGGCCAGCGTTTGCAGAATGGCAGGACTTCTTCCTCCAGAAAGCTTAAACGCTTGCTCGGCCAGATTCACCGCCCGAACGCCGTCGCGGATTGAATCGTCCGGAGAGGTTGCCAGCACCCGCGCCAGAGAAACCTGGCTACCGACTTTGTCCGGCTGAATCTCCAGCGCTTTTTGCCAATGGAAAATCGCCTCGCGCGTGCGGCCCTTTTTTGCCAGGGCCAGCGCCAGATTATTGTGCGCGTCCGGATTCGCGGGCTCAAGCTCCAGCGCTTTTTCGGAAGAAGCGACCGCCTCGTCCCATTGGCCCTCCCTGAGCAAAGCGCTGCTTAAATTCAAATAGGCAGTCAATTTTCGAGGCTGGACTTGCAGCACTTTTTTGTATTCGCCAATCGCCTCATCCACTCGCCCCTGCATGAGAAACGCATTGCCCAGGTTGAAATGAGCATCCGCGAGGTCTGGTTCGATTTGCAGCTCCCTTTGGAAATGATCAATCGCTTCGTTTAGCTCTCCATTTTGGAGAAGCGCGGTCCCCAAATTGTAGTGACCCTCGATGTAGGCAGAATCCATTTCCAGAACCCTGCGCAAATGCCGGATCGCTTCCTCCGTTCGCCCCACCCTGAGAAGAGCTACGCCAAGATGGCTCTGGTTTTCCGGCGATTCGTGCCCGAATTGCAGAACCGCTTGGAAATGTGGAATTGCTTCCTCGACGCGGCCCTGGGAGAAAAGAGTGTCGGCCAGAGTCCCGTGAGGGACATCCGCCTCCGAGTTCACCGCGAGCGCGTGCCTCCAGAGGGATTCGCTGTCGTGCCAATAGGAGGTCTGATTCCATGTCTGCCAGGTCAATGCTGCGATTACCAATGCAGCTGCGACGCCCAGGATTTGCCGCTGATGACGCCAGGAAACTGACAGGTCGGCTATCGTCCAAGTCATCAGCAAATACAGACCGATTTGGGGCAGGTAAGTGTAGCGGTCGGCGTGTCCTTGTAAGCCAACCTGAATCACGCCAATCACGGGCACCAGCATTCCCAAGTACCAAAACCAGCCGGTCATCAGGTAAGGCCGCGTTTTCCGAAAAGCGAAAGCGACTGACGTAATGACAACCAGCGCCGCGCTCGCAAAGATAACTTCCCAAAGCAGCATCCGACTTCCGGGATATGGATAAAATGGCGCCAACCCCGCCGGCCAGATCATCTGCCAGATGTAGGTCATGCAGGTGACAAGCGCGTTGTCGGCCCGCAATCCAAGCGGAAAATGTTTGACCGAGCCGATGGCTTGCCCTTGCACTAGCAACGTGGCAATGCACGACGCGGCCGAAAGCGCGAGCAACGGCACCTTTTCCAAGATAAGGCGCCAGCGAACAGCCCTGGACTCCATCGGCGACGACTGCGCGAATCGGCTAAGCGGCCAATAGTCCAACAACAATAGAACAAACGGGATCGTGACCAACATCGGTTTGGCCATTAACCCACACGCGAACAAGACCAACATCGTCGCGTAACGCCCAAGCGAGGGACTGCGCGCGTAACGCACATACGCGAGCAGCGTGAGCATGAACAATACTCCGCTCAAGACGTCTTTGCGTTCCGCCACCCACGCGACCGACTCCACGTGCAAGGGATGAATGGCAAACACCGCCGCCACGAATCCGCTGCGCCAGAGCGCACCCGTCATTTGCAAGAGCAAGGCAAAGAGCAAGAGCACCGCAATCGTGTGCAGCAACACGTTGGTGAAGTGATGCCCGCCAGCCTTTAGCCCGTAAAACTGGCTATCCAGCATGTGCGAGATCGATGTCAGTGGGTGCCAGTTGGCCCCATGACTGTGGGTGAAGGCCCAGCCGATGCCATGCAGAGTCAGGCCGCTCCTCACCACCGGGTTTTCATAAACGTATACCGGATCGTCGTAGTTGATAAATCCGTGCCGAAGGGTTTGGCCAAAGACCAACCACGTGATCGCAACTAGGAAAACACAAATACCAATCCGCGCCTGGCGAGAGCCAATCGAATTGGCAAAAGGCCTCTTCTTGGTCATCAAAACTCTTATATAATCAAATCCCGACTTTTGCACTCTTCGACAGAGCGACGGCCAGTAACGGCCGCTTTCGTGTTTTACTGCGTGACGCGAAGTCCGGTGATGTTTCGATCTTGCAACCCTTTGCTGTACACGCAAAAACGGCAGGCCAGCGAACCGGCCTGCCGTTTTGTTAATTACTTTCGCGTCCGGTTATTGAATCGGCGCCGAAACAGCTGTTTGCGCATTGATGAAGCCGTAGCCGTCCTGGACTGAGTAACCGCTTCCGATTCGGTTATTCAAAGTCCCACTGAATGGGTAGGAGTTGACCCCATCGCTCACTGTGCCACTGAAGGCCATGCCGGTCGTAGTAACCGTGCCTTCAGGTATCAGCACGCCGCCACCGAGGAGATCCGCTGTGGGATTAGACGCTGTCGTGCCGCTATTTGGACCCGCGAATGGCAGGCCACCCGTTGGAGATGCGAAGGTTCCGACGGTCGCCGAATGCTGCTGGCCACGACCCACGGTGAAGTGAATCGACTTACCACCAGTAAAGTTCGAGTTCGGGAATCCAATCGCCATCGTCCAGAACTGGCTCGTACCGTTGGATGGTAATGGCGCCAGATTACTGAATCCGGTGTAAGGCGTTGTGCTCAGCGGAACCGTCACGTCGGCAGCCACGAGGCCGTTCAATGTGCCAAGAGTGAATGCCTGGGTCGCCGGCATGAAGACCATGCCAGGATAGACGTTGCTGAAGTAGGTGTTAGTGGCGTCCACGCCGTTGTTACCGCTGGTCGGGCTACCTGCGGTTGCCGCAGTGCCTGACGGATTGAAGGTAAGGCTCGTTAGGAAGCCAGGACCAACATAAGCAACGTTCCAGGAGTTAACGTCCTTAAGTCCCAATCCGCCGGTAGTAATCGCTGGATTGCTTCCAGCCGGCACGGCGATGTTGCTGCTATCGCTGTTGACCGTAATCGTTACCTTGCCGCCGTTGGCAGCCTTGGCCGCGCCACTGACATAACACGGATCCAGATCATGCAGGAAGGTGCTTCGCGTTAGGATGCTAGTCATCTGCGTAGGCGTCACCGAACCGGTACCGCCGTGCGCCTGGAGCACCAAGGCTGCGATGGCAGCCGCATGCGGTCCAGCCGCGCTAGTTCCAGAGAAGTTTCCCGTGGTATCACCGTCCGAGCCTGAATCACCCGAAGTCCAAGTCTGGTTGGCCCCGTCCGCCGCCGCGAGCGTTGGCTGGAGGCGAACAACTGGTGTCGCCAAACGATTATTGCTCTTGTCGAAGTAGATTATGACCGGACCGGGCGAGGTATAAGATTCCGGAATACTCGGGCGGAAAACACTGTAGGCAGCCATCCCGTTGCATCCCGCAGCGGAGTCGTGACCGCCGGTCATAAACGAATCATAGGTGAAGTATTCCACCGGCCCAATGCTCCCAGCTCCATTGCCTGGATCCGATAGCCGGAAGTGACTGGCCGGCTGTGGTGAGGCTGGCGGAATATTCGAACGAGCAAGGACAAATTGCACGCCGGTCTGGCCGCTAGGTCTCGTGACCGGTCCTAATTCGATAGGTTGATTCGTCGCGAAGTTATTTGCCGTAAGAGAACTGGCAGCAATATACGCGCCGGTATCGATGCGGAACGTCAGGAGGTTCCAATCCGAGGTGATCGTCGTTCCGGTGAAGCCAGTCGAGTGATAGACATCGATGGTGAAGGTACCGGTGGTTGTGCTGTAAGCACCGATCTTAACTGTATATACGCCCGTAACCGGTGCATAGAAGTTCACTGTTTCATCAATTCCATTGTCCTGAAACACTATGAGATTGTTACTTGGGTCGTACACGTAGACCTGACCATCAAAACTGCCGCTGGTAGCGTGTTCCTGGATCTCATAGAGCTGGCCAGCTGTCAGCGCAGGAATGTCCGTGTAAGTAACGGTCGCCCCGGTTGTTAAGATCGATCCCGTGTTGTGATAGAGCGCCGGATCGAGAATTGGCGCAGTGTTTTGATCGTACGGATCGTCCCACTGCAATGCAACGGTCTGCGTGCCGCTCGGAAGAGACCACGTCTGGGCAACATCCTGTTGGCCGGCATTCGGATTGAAATTGTGGAATCCGCCCGCGTACAGACCTGCCGGCACGCCGGCGAGGTTGATGTTCGTGCCAACAAGCGCGGTATTGCCGGCCGCAGCCGTCAGTCCGGTGCCGTTAGGAACCACATTGAAAGTGGAAGCATAACCGTTTGTGCCGATATCGTTCGAGGCAGACGAGAAGTACGAGACACCCGCGGCAGCAACATCGTCAATACCGTCCGCGATGATTCCGTCCTGAAAGATTGGCTCGTCGAAGTAGCCAACGTCGTCACAAACCGCGTCAGCTTTGAAGGTTTGGTTTGGATAAGTAAAGCCGGCCAAACCAGCAAGTGCACGAATGTTATTGGCAAAACCGAGCTCGCCGGTATCAGCGGTCGCAAAAGCGAGCTTCGCTCTCGGCGCCATCTTATAGACGATCTGACACATGCCGCGGCCTTCATCCGTGCCGCCCGGTTCATCCTGAAGATTAACGACGGGGGTTGTGTTGTAAGGACTGGCCGAGCCTGGCAGATTTCCGGCAGCTTGGTCTGTGGCTCCACCTGTTCCAGAACCACTGGTACTGAAACTATCGGACAGACATCCAACCTGGAGTCCGTTGCCGTCGTAATTGAACGACGCGGCCGGGTTATAAATTTGATCAATCTGATCGACCCGGTGCTGAGTTACACCTTGGTCGAAGGTTGTGCCCAGTAAGGTAAGAGGCGCGCTAACGACTGGACCGAGCTGCGGTTGGACCGGGCTGATAGGTACTGCTGTCTTCTTATGATAGGGCTTAATGCCCAGCTGAACCGAAGTAACTCCCAAGGTATTCGCGAGAGCCGGCACATCATCGATAGAGATATAACCCTCGATCATGCCCACTCCTCGATACTTCGTATCGGTCGCTGTGATCGTGAGCGACGAGAACTTCGAAGTCAGAGTATCTTTAAGTTGTTGGAAGGGCACTCGGCCGTTCGGATGAATATCCACGAGAAATCGATTCGTCGCGGGATCGGCAATGGCGATGGCCGCAGTATTCGCGGCCTCTTCAGTGGCATAACCATTAAACTGCGCGATGGCAGATGTCCGGCCACCCTTCGCTTGCGCTTTCAAGGCGAGGTTGCTGGCCACCAATTTGTCCAAACCGTTGCCGAGATTTTGAGGAACGTCGGTCGCGAAAACAGAGCTGGCCAGAAGTGCAAAGAGCGCTCCAACAGGAAGCGCGCGTCCAATCACAGATATATGTTTTTTCATTTTGTTAATTTTTCTTTTTTTTGCCTAACTCACCGCAGTCCAGCGGTGATATGAAATCGTCCGCGCGAGTGCAAGCTTTTTTAATGTTTATGGGAAATTTTCGCGCGGCGGCGTTTGCGTGCGAAAAATATTCCCGCACTGACCAAGCTGCCCAGAATAAACGTAGCAGGGACGGAAGGTTCCGGCACGGTCGACGCGCCGGTCAGATTGATTTGGTAAGCACCAATCGTGGAACCAGCCGCCA